>Ga0272448_1002590_pt1 | contig 22387 bp, 18 predicted proteins | sample YNPCB0191_FD_202220 | JGI IMG/M metagenome (GOLD analysis project Ga0272448, IMG submission 202220) | Hot spring sediment microbial communities from Yellowstone National Park, WY, United States - YNP-CB-019-1 | ecosystem: Environmental > Aquatic > Thermal springs > Hot (42-90C) > Sediment... | reverse complement strand
TTGATGGATGTGAGGATTTCGTCGACCACGCGGTGCTCGTCGATGAAGCCCCGCTCGGCTGCGGCCTTGACCATGCAGTATTCCCCGGAGACGTTGTAGGCCGCTATCGGCACGTCGAATGCGGCGCGGGCGTCGGCGATGATGTCGAGATAGGAGAGCGCCGGTTTGACCATGACCATGTCCGCGCCCTCGTCAATGTCGAAAGCGATCTCGGTCATGGCCTCGCGGCGGTTGGGCGGGTCCATCTGATACGTCGAACGGTCCCCGAACCGCGGCGCGCAGCCGGCAGCATCGCGAAACGGCCCGTAGAAAGCCGACGCGAACTTCGCAGCGTATGACAATATCGGGGTGTCGGTAAAGCCATTGTCGTCGAGGGTGTCGCGGATCACCAGCACGCGGCCGTCCATCATGTCCGACGGCGCTACGACGTCGGCCCCGGCTTGAGCGTGCGAGAGCGCCGTGCGAGCGATCAGGTCGAGGGTCTCGTCGTTGACAATCTGCCCGTCGCGGACAATGCCACAGTGGCCGTGAGACGTGTACTCACAAAGGCAGACGTCGGTTATGACGACGAGTTCAGGCACGGCTTTCTTGAGGGCGCGGCAAGCCCTCTGAACGATGCCGTCGGGCGAATACGCCTCCGAACCGACCTCGTCCTTGGCTGCGGGCAGCCCGAACAGCAGCACGGCGGGTATGCCGAGCTCAGCCAGCTCCCTGGCTTCCTTGACAAGCGCATCAACCGAGAAATGGAAAACTCCCGGCATGGACGGTATCTGCAGCTTCACGTCCAGACCGTGCGTCACAAAGAGCGGGCAGATGAGATCGTCAACCGACACGCTGACCTCGCGCACCATCCGCCTCAATGTCTCGGTGCGGCGGAGCCGTCTCATTCGGTTCACGGGATATGCCATCAACGTCCTCCCGTTCAAGGTGCCCAAAATCGCATCAGGAATATTGCGGTGGGGCATAGAAGTATCAGACTGGACGCGGCGGTTGGCCGCAGGACTATTATAACATGCGAACGTGGGAGCCTGATAGGCGTGAGAGCTTGGAGTGTCTGTTCAGTCTTGCGGGACAAAACTCCGCTAGCGATGAGTAGACCGCCAACGAAGGTCGTATCGAAGCGCGGTGGGGCCTTGGCCGCCCTTCGATACGCTTTGCACTCAGGGCTAGCGGGGTGGGCATTTTCAGAAGACTGAACAGTCTCAGCTTGGACGGTATCGGCGGCGTGTGCCCTGGTGTTGCTTGGCTGCGGCGCGGTGCGGGCGGTGAGGACAAGTCCACGAACAGCAGCGTGTTTCTCCGCCGGCCGGTCAGGCCGGAAAATGGTTTGCGTGGGATCGAAATTCAGATATACAAGGCTCAGCCCGGAAAGCGGGACAAGTTTGCGGTTGCCTACCTGGTTCAAAAACATCAAAATCAATGCCCTCAAACAGCCTGAGGCTGGCAAGGAGCAAGGAGGAATCAAGTGAAAGAACGTCACCTCGTCATCATGTGCATCGTGCTCGTGATTGCGGCCGCGTCGGCATCAGCCCAGTGTGCGACGCCCGCCCATGCGGTCGCCTATCCCGACAATACGCTCACGCCGCAGGAAAAGGCAGCCGGCTGGAAACTGCTCTGGGACGGCAAGACCTTCGACGGCTGGGATTGCACGGACAAGACGCCCGGCGGCTGGATCATCGACAACAACGCGATGTGCTACACCGTCAAGGGGCACGGCTACGAATACACCAAACAGACATTCGGCAACTTCGAATTCAAGTGCGACTTCATGGTCGACAAGGGCACCAACAGCGGCATCTTCTTCCGATGGGCCGATCTGAGCGATCCCGTTCAGACCGGGTTCGAGATGCAGGTGCTGGACTCGGCGGGCAAGGAGAAGGCGGATAAGCACGACTGCGGCGCGCTCTACGACGCTCTGGCCCCTACCGAAAACGCGATGAAGCCGGCGTTACAGTGGAACACGGTCAGCATCACGTGCAAGGACAGCCTGATACTGATTACGCTCAACGGCAAGCGCATCCTGACCGCGAACCTCGACCGCTGGACCGAACCGCACAAGAACCCCGACGGCACGCCCAACAAGTATAACAAACCCCTCAAGGACTGGGCGCGCGTCGGCCACATAGGCTTTCAGGCACACGGCGGGAGAGTGTGGTTCAAGAACATCAAGGTGCGAGAGCTTTAGGGTAGTTCCCAAGCGGATTTGCGGGCTGGTCCCACATCCAATGGTCCTGCGTAGGCCGTCGCTTCGGCGCTCACATCCCGGCGCCTAGGGACTGGAGTAAAGCGCCCTGAGATCGCCGGGCTCGGCAAACTGCGAATGGAGACACAAACCCCCACTACGCCGAAGGGCGGCTCGACCAAGTCGTGACGCCGCCCTCGGCGCACTGCTGCGCATCGCGGTCCTGGCGGGCTGTGCCAAAATCACCCCAGCGTGCTTGCGCGGGGCTTTATCCGACACCATTTGGAGCCGAAACAGACGCGCGTCCATCTGGAACGGACACAAGCGTGCTGCCAAGGTTCAGCCCGTCCTGCCGCGCACAAGTTGTCGTGATCCCTAAAGTGCGGGGCCCCTGCCCGAGAACCGCTTAACTCTTCTTGAATGGAGTCTTAACGACGACCTTTACACCCTCGATCGCCTCGGATGTGACGCCGGTCACCGTCTTAACGGCCGACTCGCCGACTTCTTGGGCTGCTTCCATGGCTCCGGAGGCGGCAGCCGAAGCTGCTTCTTCGGCGCTTACGCCCAAAGTCTGGGCTGTCTGTATGGCTCCAATGATCGCGCCGCGGGTGACGGCAGCCAGGTCTCCACCGACGGCGGCGGTACCGCTAACCAGCCCAACTGCGGTCGCGCGGGCGGTCTCGATGACATCGCCGCCTACGTCCTTCGCGCCCCGCAGGCTGCCGCTGATTGCGGCCTTTGCCGCAGATCCCAGGTCTGCCCCGACATCTCTGGCACCCGCCATGGCGCCGCGAGCCACGCCAACAGCCGCATCCTCAAGGCCAAGCGCGGTGTCCTTGGTCGCGCCCACGACGCTCTGCGCCACGTCGGCTGACGCTTCGGCAATGTCCGTTCCGGCAGCACTGGTACCCTTGACGGCCGCGCGTACGACATCGGAGACTACACCTACGCTTACGGTCGTGACTTCACCAACTCCCTTTACTACACCCACGACCGTTCCTTTGGCAATCGATCCTACGTCGCCGCCGACCTCTTTGGCTGCATCGAGAGCACCGGAAACGACATCCGCGGCCAGTCCGGAGGCCACCTGCGCCACATCTCCAGCGCCTCGCAGAGCCGCAACCGTTACCTGGCTCGTCTCCTGAACCGTGGCCGTCAGCACATCGCCTGCTCCTCGGATAATGTTCACGAGCGAGCCCTTCACTTTCTGCGCTATGCCTCTGTCGTTCACTGTCCGTCCTCCTTTGCACGAGTTTGTAGCGTCATGTTACCTTCACTAAGCTCTCTTGTCAAACGCTCCGCCCGACCCCGATAGGCCAGGGGTGTGCAAAAAGTCGATGTATCGAGATGTCGGTCGCCCACGAGCTCAGGCCCACACTTCGCATCAGACAGCGTGAAGTCTCCGAGACCTGAGCACATCCCAAGTCTCGAAACGTCAAAAACGAACTTAGAAGAGTTTTCCAAGACCCGAATTCGACGGCGTTGGGTTTGGCAATCGGCGTTTGGAAATGCCTGCTGCAACAGAGCTTGGTTGTCAACACCAGCGGCCGCTACACGGCCGGTATCGGCTCGGCCGCTTCCGCCGATTTGAAAATAATCTCCCCGTCCTCATCCGCATCGACCACGATCTTATCACCTTCCTTGAACTTGCCCTCAAGCAACAGCAGTGCGAGCTTGTCCTGGATTTCGCGCTGGATTACGCGCTTGAGTGGGCGGGCCCCGTAGACCGGATCGAAGCCCTTCTTGGCAAGCGACGCCTCAGCGGCCTCGGTGACCTCCAGTTCGAGATGCTTGTCGGCGAGGCGCCGCTTGAGCAGCCGCACCTGGATGTCAACGATGCGCTCAATGTCTTTCTCCGAAAGCGCGTTGAAGACGATGATTTCGTCGATGCGGTTGAGAAACTCCGGCCGGAACTGCAGCCGCAGCGCCTCCAGCACCTTGCGATTCAGCTCCTGCTGACTCGCCAGACCGCCCGCGCTGACCCTCCCTTGCCCCTCCTTGCCGAAGGGGGGCGAAGCAAGGGTGTGTTCACGAATCATTTCCGACCCGACGTTCGAGGTCATAATGACCACAACATTTCGGAAATCGACAGTGCGGCCGTGGCCGTCGGTAAGCCGCCCGTCTTCGAGAATCTGCAGCAGAATGTTGAAGACGTCCGGGTGTGCTTTTTCGATCTCATCGAAGAGCACCACGCTGTAGGGCCGACGCCGAACGTGCTCCGTAAGATACCCGCCCTCTTCGTAACCGACGTAGCCGGGCGGCGCGCCTATCATTCGCGCAACGGAGTGCTTCTCCATGAACTCGCTCATATCAATGCGGATCATGGCGCGCTCGTCGTCGAACAGGAACTCGGCGAGCGCGCGAGCGAGCTCCGTCTTGCCCACGCCGGTCGGCCCCATGAAGATGAAACTGCCGATGGGACGGTTGGGATCCTGCAGACCGGCGCGCGCACGTCGGACTGCATTGGAGACCGCCTCGATTGCCGCATCCTGGCCGACGACACGCTCCCTGAGCCGCTCCTCCATGTGCACGAGCTTTTGGATCTCACCCTCGACGAGGCGAGTGACAGGTATGCCCGTCCACTTGCTGACGACCTCGGCGACATCCTCCTCGTCCACTTCCTCTTTGAGCATCTTGAGCTTGCTCTGAAGCTCGGCAAGGCGCGCGTCCTGCTCCTGGAGTTCGCGCTGGAGGTTGGGAATCGTGCCGTGACGAAGTTCCGCAGCCTTGGCAAGGTCGCCCGACCTCTCCGCCGCCTGCTCATCGATCTTTGCTTGCTCGATACGCGCCTTGATCTCGCGGATGCGAGTGATCGCCTCTTTTTCGTTCTGCCAGTGCGCTTTCATCTCGTTCGAGCGTTCCTTGAGGTCGGCGATTTCCTTTTCGAGCTTTTCGAGGCCTTTCTTGGACGCCTCGTCGGACTCTTTTTTCAGCGCCTCTCGCTCGATTTCGAGCTGGCGTATGCGGCGCTCCACTTCGTCGATCTCCGTGGGCATGCTGTCGATCTCGATTCGCAGACGCGACGCGGCCTCGTCAATGAGATCGATTGCCTTGTCGGGCAGGAAGCGATCGGTGATGTAGCGATCCGACAGCACCGCCGCCGACACCAGCGCGGAATCCTTGATGCGCACGCCGTGGTGCGCCTCATATCGCTCCTTGAGACCGCGCAGTATCGCGATGGTGTCCTCGACCGAGGGCGGGTTCACCATCACCGGCTGGAACCTGCGCTCCAGGGCGGCGTCCTTCTCGACGTGCTTGCGATATTCGTCGAGCGTGGTTGCGCCCACGCACCTGAGTTCGCCGCGCGCGAGCATAGGCTTGAGAAGGTTGGAAGCATCCACCGCCCCCTCCGCAGCGCCCGCACCGACGATGGTATGCATCTCGTCGATGAAAAGGATTATCTCGCCCTCAGCCTCTTTAATTTCCTTCAAGACCGCTTTGAGGCGGTCCTCGAATTCGCCGCGATACTTAGTGCCCGCGATCAACGCGCCCAAATCGAGTGCGACGACGCGCTTGTTCTTTAGGGTTTCGGGAACGTCGCCGTTGACGATGCGCTGCGCGAGCCCCTCGACGATCGCGGTCTTGCCTACGCCCGGCTCTCCGATGAGCACGGGGTTGTTCTTCGTGCGGCGCGAGAGGACCTGGATGACACGGCGTATTTCCTCGTCGCGGCCGATCACAGGGTCGAGCTTGCCCTTGCGCGCTTCGTCGGTGAGATTGCGGCCATATTTCTCCAGGGCCTGGTACTTGTCCTCGGGGTTCTGATCGGTGACCCGTGCTGTGCCGCGCACCTCAGCCATAGCCGCGTAGATTGCGTCCTTGGTCGCACCGACGGAGGCAAGGGTCTTTGAAGCCGAGCCTCCTTCGGCCGCGATTCCGATCAGCAGATGCTCGGTGGAGACATACTCGTCCTTGAGACGCTGCGCTTCGTCGTCGGCGACATCGAACACCCGCTTGAGACGCGGGCTGATATACGCGCCCGCCCCGGCCGATACCTTCGGCATCCTGTCGATGTCGGCCTGCACGCGGCCCACAAGCGCGCTCGGGCCGGCACCGAGCTTCTGCAATATGGGCCCGACTACTCCGCCCTCCTGAGTAAGCAGAGCGAGCAGCAAATGCTCCGGCTCGATCTGCTGCTGGCCGTTCTCGTCGGCAATGTGCTGCGCGTCCTGAACCGCGTCCTGCGCTTTGATCGTCAGCCTATCCATTCTCATCGCTTCACCTCGATACTGCACCGGCTTGCCCGGCAGCCCAGCTCCGCCCCGCGCGTTCCAGCCGATGTCTATATCATTCAGTGTTTCCGTGATGCATACCGGTCAATCACAGCCATAACACCAGAGCTAGAATACCACTTGAGTGCAATATTGTCAAGTCATGTATTCCACAAATATGCAAAGTATAAGCGCGTTCGGGTGTGGGTAACTCACTATTGTAGAGGATTACTGCAATGAAAAAGGACAGGCTTCGCGAAGACAAGGAAGAAATACACAACCTCGATGACCTGATAGAGGCGCGCGATTCAACCACATCCCATATTGCACGCGACGTGGACGCGTTCGATTACGATGTCGAAATCGACGAGGACACCGACGTCGATGAAGCGCTGACTTATCCGCATCCACGCCACGACCCCCACAAGGAGCACGCAGAGATCGAGAACATAGAGCTTATGGAAACACCAAACAAGCTCGATACGGATGAGGATTGGGCCGATCAGGACATCCTGCCGACCGACTATGCGCAGGGCTATGATCAGGCAACTACCACCGACGTGCGCGACGACGAAGACGAGATCGTCGAGGAGCGAGTGCACGAAATCGCACACCCCTCGCTTGACGAGATCGCCGGGCAAGAACCCATCGAGGTACTGCCCAACAAGTTCGCTCCCGATGAAGAAGACTCGGCGGAACGATAGAGACTTCCGCTGACCTGAGCAACCGTAGGCGCGGGGTGTGTAGTCTCGCGGGAACGCAACCGCTTATTCTTCGTGGGCGCAACGAGCGTGGGGCGTCATTGCGGGGTCGGAGATCTAAGGATGTGCTTTCTATTTAGGCTCAAAAGCGGATTTCTCACATAACATACGTTGGGAGTGGCGTGCGCATGCAGCGATCATCGCTCCTGGGCTCTTATGCGAAGCAGGCGAGGTGGGCTCGTGTCAGACCGAACTTGATCGAGGGTCCTCCGCGGCGCCCGGCAGATGCCGAAGCGAGTTCAGCACGACGAGATTCTCCTAATACTGAGCGGTCTCGGAGTGACGGGCTGTACCGATGGGCGATATGTTATAATATCCCGGCAATCAACCACCGAGCGCATCGAGGAGCAGATAATGGCGCAGATCAAGCCGTTTGCGGCTATACGATACGACACCGCGGTCGTCGGCGAACTCAGCAAGGTCACAAGTCCACCTTATGACGTCATATCGCCCGAGGACCGGGTCTACTATCACAAGCTCCATCCCAACAACTTCGTCCGGCTGGTGCTTGGCGAAGAGTATCCCACTGACAATGACCACGACAACCGCTTCACCCGCGCCGGCCGCTATCTCGACGAATGGCTGGCCACCGGCGTTCTCAAGCAGGACCCCGAGCCGGCGATATACGTCTACCGCCAGGTGTTCACGCCTCTAGGGGCAGGTCAGGGCGAGGTGCGCAAGTCCGTTCGCGGGTTCACCTGTGCGGTCAAGCTGGCTGATTATTCCGAAAACGTGATTTTGCCGCACGAATGGACGCTCGCCAGGCCGAAGTCCGACCTGGCGCAGCTCATCAGTCAGGTAAATGCCAATCTAGACTGCGTATATGGTCTCTATGACGATCCGGAGCGCGTGCTCGATGCGGTTATGGACAAAGCGATGGCCGGTGCGCCTATAGAAGAGGCCGTCGATAGGAACGGCGTCATCAACACGCTGTGGGCGGTGACCGATCCCGCCGAGATCGAGAAAGTGTCGTCGTTGATGGCCGATAAGCAGATCGCGATTGCCGACGGCCACCATAGATATGAGACAGCGCTGGCCTATCGGGATGAGCTTCGCGAGACCACCGGCTGCAAGTGCGGCGAGTGCGAGTTTGACTACGTGATGATGACGCTCGTCAACGTGCACGAGAAGGACATGACCATCTATCCAACGCACCGCGTGCTGGGCAATCTGCCGGAGGGCGCGCTTGTGAAGTTGAGTGAGACGCTTGGAGAGGATTTCGAGGTAATGGCGTCAACGAAAGAGACGCTTATCGGGGATATGGCACGAGAGGGCGCGATCGGTATGTATCTGCCGGGTCGGGCGGCAATTCTGGCGCCCAGGGAAGGAATCGAGTCGATGCTGCCGGGATCGGAGCCAAGTCGCAAGCTCGAACTGACCAAGCTGCATAAGCTGATACTGGAGAGACACCTCGGAATCGACGACGAGAAGCTGCGAAACCAGGCGCACATCATGTACACCCGCGATCCGGAAGAAGCGTTCCGACTGGTTGAATCGGGCGAGCGGCAAGTCGCATTCTTTGTCAACCATATCCCGGTCAAGGCGATTCTGGACATCGCCGCCGCGGGCGAAAAGATGCCGCAAAAGGCGACCTATTTTTATCCCAAGCTGCTCAGCGGGCTTGCGTTGAGGAAGCTGACTTGAGACAACTCAGCACGGGAAACGAGTATATCTCTATACCGGACATATCGGCATTGACGGGGGGCGTTCAAAGCGCGGGATTCATGCACAAGGGGCTCCGCGCATGCGTTGAGCTTCGAGGCGGGCCGGACTTTCCACTGCTGCAGCCAATCGTGGAAGTGGGCGGCCGGGAGCTTCCGAACTCCCACATTCATTACGAGCAAGTATCGTATTGGGTGCCTCGGTTCACGATCCCGACACCTGAATTGACCGCGACATCGACCGTCTTCGCTCCGCTCGACCGGAGGGGCTTCATCTGCGCGTTGGAGCTGGAGAACCAATCAAGCGAAACCATCGAGGTGCGCGCGGGCTGGCGGGGATGCTGGCAAACGAGCCATGTCGCGGCCGGTCTTTCGCGGCGGATAACGGGGGTGAAATATGCCAATATCAGCTCTCGCTGCTCAGCCTCGACATTCGCCGCCGAAGAAGGCAGTTGTGAAGGGGCCCTGGTCGTCGAGTTCAGAGGCAACGTGCCGTTGTATGCGATTGCGTTCTTGCCCGAACGTGCCGTCACGTGCCAGGTGTGCAACAGCGAAGGCCAGTGCTTGAACGAGCGCACGCCGGAAGGTATCAGCGCGGCAGCCGGATCGCCGCTGTCCTATGAGCTCACCGAAGAGTTCGCTCTCGCGCCCTCCGAAAAGCGATGTCTGGCGATCTACGTCGGCATCGGACTCGAGGAACTCAGCGCCGCGGCCTCGGCGCAGGAAATGCGCTGCCAGGGCTGGCAGCGACTGCTTGCGAACTTGATCGGATGGCTCGACAGACACGCCATACGGACCGACGATCCACTGCTCGAGCGCTTGATGAACGTCAATTCGTTCTATAACTACTTCTACGCCCAAGGGACTACGCTCGATACGGAGGAGCTGGCGCTTGTGTCCGCCCGAAGCCTCGAAAGCGATCTGTGCGGGGTCTATCGCGACCGCGACGCGATGCGCTGGAGTCTGCCGGGAGTGCTGCATATCAACTGGGCACAGGCACGCAAGATGCTTATCTACGCGTTCACGACTCAGCTTCCCAACGTCGGCGTTTACTCGCGGTTCATCGACGGAATCGCCCTCGAGCCCGGTCTCGCGCTCGATCAACTGTGCGCGCCGCTTCGAGCGCTGGCAATGTATCTGGAGACAACGGGGGATATGTCGATTCTGTTCGACCGACGGGTCCAGACCGGAGTCAACACCATCAAGGACATTGTGATGGTGCAGCGCAATCCACACACTGTGCTCTTTGAGACACTGCTCGCGCCGTCCGGAGAGGTGGCGAAGTATCCCTACATGTGCTTCCCGAACGTGCTGGCGTGGCGGATTCTGCTCGACCTTGCTGCATTGTATGATCGGATCAAGGACCTCGACCGCGTCGATGAAGCGGAAGCTCTGTCGAACCGATTGCGCGCCGAGATACAGCAACATTTCGTTGTGCCCGGCCCGATGGGCGATATGTTCGCGCGCAGCGTGGATCTGAACGGCAACTTCGAGCTGGGCGACGACCCGGAGGGCAGTCTGACGCTGCTTTCCTACTTCGGCTTCTGCTCGCCGGACGACGGCGTATATCGAAACACCATCGCCTGGATCAACTCCGAATACAACGCGGAGCGCGAATCCGCCCGCGAAGCGCACCGGCTTTCCATACCGGACCTGATCAACGACCTTTTGTGCAGCCACAATCCCGAGGCGCTCGATTTTCTACGCCGGGCCGAACTCGACGACGGGATCGCGTGCGATTGGGTCGAGACGTCGAAGGGTGCGGCTGTCGCAGGCCGCGCCCACGCCGCCTGCGCGGGATTCCTAGCATACGGACTCCGACAGGCGCTCAACGCCGCCCCGCCCGAAGCGGCTTCCGCCCGGAAGCAGCGCAAACCGACCGGCACTCTCTATCACCCCCCGCCCGAACTGGACCAGGGGAGCAAGAAGGCGAGGGTATAGTGCGGGTCAGTGCCCGACGCAAAACTACGACGATACGTTGGTTTGAGGCCGCTCAGGGCTGAGGGGCGCGAACTCAGCGGAACGCCCCAGCATCCGCTATCGCTCGTAGAACCACCTGTAATCCACGGACTTGAGCTTCAGGCTTATGCCTGCCGGCTGATGGTACCAATAGGTGAGGATGACTTTGTCGTCTGCGGGCGTGATGGACGTATAGGCAAGTCCCGGCCACGGCGGCCCTTCATTCCTATCGACTTCCCGGATATGCTCCCATGTCTTGCCGTCATCGCGCGAGATCGCCGAATTGAGCGGGTTGCGCAACTTGGGGTCGCGATTCCAGATCAGCAGCAGGTCGCCGGTCTGCGGCAGACGAATGATGCTTGCGGGCGAGACCGGCGCCGGGAGTTCGGGAACCAGTTCGGGCTTCGACCACGTCTGGCCGCGGTCCTTCGAATAGCACCTCGCGACACAGCCGAACCCGTTCCGGATCAGCATCATCACCCGTCCGTCCTTGAGTTCGACCACCGCGGGTTCCTGCGCGCCGACCTTATCATCCGGATCGAGCACCCGCATATCGACATCGGTGCTCTTGCGCCAGGTAACGCCGTTATCGTCCGAATACAGCGTGAAGCCGATGATGGTACGGCCCTTCGCGTGACCGTCCCACGCTGCCGCGAGCACGCGCCCGTCTGCGAGCTGGATCATGCGGTCGTTATTCATGCCGGTGTATCCCGAGTAGCCCGGCGGCATATCGAACTTGCGCCGCTCGCTCCACGTCTTGCACTCGTCTTTAGAGGTTCTGAAGAAGATGTTGCAGTCCTCTGTGGAGTCTTTCGTGAGATACGCCATCAATATCTCGCCGTTCGCCAGCCGCAGCAGCGAGACGGAGAATGTGGTCAGCTTGCCCTCGTTCGGCACGAGCACCCTGTCGTTGCCCCACGTCTTGCCCCCGTCCGACGACGTCTTGGCCCATATCTCCGCCTTGCCGAAATCATTGGTGCTCTTGTCCCAGCGTCCATAGGCCAGCAGCAGATCACCGTTTTTCAGGCGAATCACATCCGCCTCGCCGTTGCGAGGATGCTCCTCCGTTGCCGGACAGACGATGATCGAATACGGTTCGGGGATTGCCTTCGACATAGCTTCTGCACTCCCTTTTGACCCTATGGCACATGCCGCCATTATCGCCACTGCCATCAATGCTTTCATCAACGCCACAGCCCATGCCCTCGTTCGCTGCTCCCAGCCTGTTTACCTTCTGTCGGCGGGGCAGCGGAGCGCGATGTTGTCGCTAGATGCGGTTTGCGGATGATGTAGGGCAGGTAACCCGGGATTTCGGCCGTCAGCGGGGTCAGGCGTTTTCCGGTTCGTATGGAGCCCGGCCAACGGTTCGAGGGGGCGCATGTCCGAGATCGCCAAACATCAAACCCGTGCTAGTCGCCCGTCGGATGCGTCGGGGTAAAAAACGAGGCTACGACACATCCGGCCTTAGGCGTGGTAAGTGTGCCGGCTGGGCGTGGTCCCGATGCAACGAATTCAAGCGACAGAGCACGTCCGAAGACCTGAAACAAACGAAATACGGTTCTGGCCTGACAACCGACCGCTCTCCCCTACTCCCTATACCCATTCGTAATCGGCAGGCGTCTATCTCTACCGAAGGCCTTCGGCGTGATTTTGATGCCGGGGGCGGCCTGGCGGCGTTTGTATTCGTTGCGGTCGATCATGCGAATAACGCGCCTCACGGTCGGCTCGTCGAACCCCATCGCAACGATTTCCTTGATGCTGCGATCCTCTTCGACGTAGGCCTCGATGATTGGATCAAGGGTTTCGTAGGGCGGCAGAGTGTCGGTATCCTTCTGATTGGGGCGCAACTCGGCCGACGGCGGCCGTTCGATGATCGATTCGGGAATCACCGCCGAGACCGTGTTGCGATACCGGCTGAGTTTGTAGACGAGCGTCTTGGGGCAGTCCTTGATCACCGCGAATCCGCCTGCCATATCGCCATAAAGCGTCGAATACCCGCACGCAAGCTCGCTCTTGTTGCCCGTCGTCAGCACCAGCGACCCGAACTTGTTCGACACCGCCATCAACAAGTTGCCTCGAATACGCGCCTGCAGGTTCTCCTCGGCGACACCAGGCTCCGTCCCTGCAAACAGACCTGCAAGCGTGCTCTTATACGCCTCGAACACCTCGCCGATTGGGACCCTGTCGCACCTAATGCCCAGATTCGCGGACACCAGCTCCGCATCCGACTGCGTTTCCTTTGATGAGAACTCCGACGGCATCACCAGCGCCCGCACCCTGTCCCTACCGAGCGCATCCACCGCAATGCACGCCGTCAGCGCCGAATCGATACCGCCGCTCATGCCGAGCACGACTTCCCTGAACCCATTCTTGTTGACGTAATCACGCGTGCCCAGCACCAGCGCCTTATAGACTTCCTCGACCTCGTCCAATGGCTGCGCGCTTCGACACGATTCGCTGCTCACGTTACCGGACGCTTGGCTGCTCAGCGTGGGCGGGGGCGGCTTGGGTTTGGCGATGGGTCGAAGCTCGACTACCGGCGTCTCGACCTTGCCGGCGGCGATCTTAGCCTTTCTTCGTCTAGGATCGACCAGCCGCGCGTGCTCCACCGGCGCAAGGTCGATATCTACTACGGCGAGCTGCTCCTCGAACGACTTGCACCTGAAGATCACTTCCCCCGACGGCCCGGCCACCAGCGAGTTGCCGTCGAACACGAGCTCATCCTGTCCCCCAACGGCGTTTAGATACACCATCGCGCACGAGTTGTCCGCCGCCCGCGTGCCGAGCATTCGCTCCCGGTGCCGCCACTTGCCCACATGAAACGGCGACGAGTTGATGTCGAACACGATATGCGCGCCGCCCACCAGCGACTGCACCCGGTGCGGACCTTCGGCATACCACACGTCCTCGCAGACCTCGACTCCGAACACGACATGCCCGAGCTTGTAGACATTCGTGGACGTGCCCACCTGGAAATACCGGTCCTCATCGAAGACCCCGTAGTTGGGCAGGAAGAACTTGTGCTGAACTCCGGCGATTTCCCCGTCGTGCAGAATGGCGGCCGCGTTGAATATGTCGGAGTCCACGTCAACGAACCCGACAATCGCGGTGATTCCTTTTGTCTCCCCCGCGATCCGCCTCAGCGCGGCGACGTTCGCCTCGACGAACGTCCGCTTTAGAAGCAGATCCTCCGGCGGATAGCCTGTAACCGCAAGTTCCGGGAACACCACGACATCCGCCCCAGCCTCGCGAGCCGCCGCGATATTACCGATGATCTTTGCCGCGTTGCCATCCAGGTCGCCGACCGTCGTGTTGATCTGCGCCAGCGCAACCCGCAAGCCGTGCGATATTCGATTGCCCGCCATGTGAGCCTCTATCGATCCTTGAGGAGATGGGCGGAGATCCCGCCTCTGCATCCACGAACGACCTCCTGAGACGGCGATCGGGTCGCTCCCCAGCGTTGCCCTATCCTCCCGCTCAGGTCGAGGATAGTTTAGCACAAGCGGACATGCTATACAACTCTGCCCATTGGCCCGTGTCTGTTCAGTCTTGCCGGACAGACCTCCGCTAGCGCTGAGTAGACCGCCAACGAAGGTCGTATCGAAGCGCGGTGGAGCCTTGACCGCCCTTCGATACGCTTCGCACTCAGGGCTAGCGGGGTGGACATTCCCAGAAGGCTGAACAGGCTCATTGGCGCTTTCGCTCTGCGCATTCGCGGCCCGCTTGGGTTTTTCGCGACTCCGGTCATTATGTATGAGGCGGCCGGCTGGCGGGTGAGCGGGTCGAGTGGGCGGGGAGGATGCGGCAATGGTATCCAGTTCCGAATCGATGCACCCGATAATCCTAACCGAATAGCACATTCACTCCAGGGATGGTGCATTAACGTGGTGCAAATCACAAAGACCAAGGTTTCGAAGCCTCGCAGGAACTCCGCGGTTGCTGCCGCGGTGATCCAGCATCCAACGCTCACGGATGCTTGCGACCTCATCGGCGTAATGCTCGAGTATGAGACCACCGCGCGAGCCAAAGGCATCGATCTGTCGCTGGGCCGGTTTGCCATGCTTACGGCCTCCGAACGACAGGTTCTTCGTGCCGAATTGGTTGCCGACTACATCCGCCTCAGTGCGGCCAACGCAGGCAAGCCCGCCGAGTCGTTCGACGCAGCCCTGCAGGCGTTCTGTTCGAAAGTGTGCGATATGAGCCTGCCATCGCACGAGCTGATAGGCACTTATCTCGCGGCGGTCGATGTGGTCACCAAAGGCGACTATCTCAGCAAGGTCGACGGCCTCATCGAAGCTGTCCGCCGAACAATGATCACTGTCCTCCAAGCCTGCGTCGAGATGCTGCGAACCCGCGTCGAGCAGTCATTGTCCTGCTGAACTTGATTCAGCGCCCAAAGCGGGGGCAGTAACCAAGTTCGCGACGACGTCCGTTCGCGCTCACAGGCTCGGCTCCAGCACGACGATGGTGCGCTCGGTTGGCAGATGTGCCCGCTGGACTTCGATCTTTGATGTCCCCTCGCGTACCACGCGCGGCTTTCCCGCTGTAAATTCGTCTAGTCCGCCGATCGGGAAATCGCACTTTTCGTTGCGATAGTGCATGGGTATCACGATTTGCGCGTCGATTTGATCCGCTACTTCCCATGCCTGCGCCGCGTCGATGGTATAAAACCCCCCTACCGGAATCAGCGCCACGTCCACGTTCCCGATCTGCGCAGCTTGATCGCCCGTCAACACATGCCCCAGATCGCCGAGGTGGGCGATTCTGAGATCGTCCGCGCTTATGACAAATACCGTGTTGGTCCCGCGTTTTGCGCCGCGTTCATTGTCGTGCCACGTTCCCACGCCCACAAACTCCACTTCCGCGGCAAGGAACTTACCGTTGCCCTTGATGACTACCGGATTGCCAGTGATCAGGTGCGCGGCGTTGTGGTCGCCGTGACCGTGGCTGAGGGTTACAATATCCGCCGGCCCGCGAAACGCGCCGTACTTCAGGCTGTCCTTGTAAGCCGCCGGGTCGAACGGATCCGTCACGATCCGGGTCCCGGCATTAGTCGTCAGCAGAAACGAAGCGTGTCCCAGGTATTCGATGGTCATAAGTCGCCTCCCTCGCCCACAACTACCGCATTATAGGTTCCTCCTCCGTGCCTGTCAAACGTGCACCGTGCTGCCTGCGAGAACAAAGACCTCGCGCCGCGGCATTTGCTCGCTGTTCGAGCTTATGTTATAATTCGAGCGTCAATGATGGGAGGATAAGTCTGCGTAAATGGACACCAGTGATTTCAAGAATGGACTCTCCATCATCGTTGATGGAGAGATATACACGATAGTCGAGTTCCAGCACGTCAAGCCGGGCAAGGGCGGGGCGTTTGTGCGCAGCAAGCTCAAGAACGTTCGCACCGGCAGCGTCATCGAAAAGACCTGGCGGGCAGGCGAGAGGATGGATCAGGCCATCCTCGAACGCCATCCTCTGCAGTTCAGTTACTCGCAGGACGGCGAATACTACTTCATGGACACGGAGTCCTATGAGATCAATCCCGTTCCCAGAGAGAAGATCGGAGACGGCGTGAAGTACCTCAAGGAAGGACTCGAGGTGACCGCGCTGACTCACGCAGGCGAGATTATCAACGTCGAACTGCCCATTACCATCGAGGCAGAAGTCATCGATACCGAGCCCGGCGAGAGGGGCAATACGGCCTCGGGAGGAAGCAAGCCGGCCACAATCGAGACTGGGGCGGTGATTCAGGTGCCGTTCTTCATAAATGTCGGCGACAAAGTCAAGGTGGATACGCGGTCGGGCGAGTATCTGGAGCGCGTCAAGTAGTAACACCTTGCGGGCAGTGTGCGGCGCGGTTCGTCGTGATCCCGGCGCTCGCAGATCGCCGTCCGGAGACGCCTGCTGCCGCGCTCGGCAGACACAGCCAGGCGACAGGAGACTATGAGCAGCGATACGCGCACTTCACTCAATAATGCGCTGGATGCGTTTGCTGGATTCGGCTTGAGAGTCGGCGGCGTGGTCGCGGGTTTGGGCCTTGCGTATCTTCTGTATGTGATATTCGGGCCCAAGCTTGCCGCGATGAAGTCGATGAAGGCCGCGGACAGGCAAACGCTGCTGCAGAGCGTCAGTTGGGCGCGGGCAATGCTGACGTGGGGCGGCGGTCTGCTGATCCTGTCGGCATGCATCCGGTTCTTCTACGAACAAACCATCGGCTTGATCCTGACTTTGCTGGGAGCGGCGCTGTATTTCCTGGCGCCGGGCGGGCTTGCAAGCCTTACGATGGGCAGCTTCGCCGCAAGCACGGCCTCCAACGGCAAGATCGATCCCGCTGTCGAGCTCTACCAGAGCATAGTGCACGATCTCGCGCTGGTGGGGCTGTTTTGTTTGGTGCCGGGCTGCCTGTTGCTGGTGCGGGACGTGATCTGGAGCATCTGCAAGCGCAGCCGCGTCAGACACCAGCCGCTTACCGAAGAGGAGAAGACGCGCGCGGAGAGACTCCGCAAGCATCGCAAGCTCTACGAAAAGTGTTGGGACATGTCGGTCTGCAACGAGCGTGCGCGGCGGTTCTGTGCGGCCTGGCAGAAACGCAAGCCCTGCTGGCAGATCAAGGCCGGCTGCCTGTGCGATGAGACGATTATGAAGCAGGCGCTGTTGGACAGGGATCGCGAGGCTGGCCTGCCCCAACAGACTCCGGCGGTCGATACACGGCCGAAGGTCGTGTTGACCGCGCAGCAGAAAAAGGAGCGGTGCCGCAACTGCACCATCTTCCTCGAGCATCAGCGACAGAAGTTTCGAATCGTAACTCCGACGGCGCTGGTGCTGGTGGGCGGGCTTTATGCGGTGCTGTATACGCGCCTTTACGCGTGGCTCTATGAGTTCTTCGAGCGCCTGGACAAGTTCATGAGCTTTTTGACCTATCAGAAGGGACACGCGGAATCGTTTGCCAGCCATGGAAACACGGTCACGACACTCGGTATGATCTGCCTGGGGATCGTGCTGCTCAGCTTCACGTTCAGGGCCGTGGAATGGCTGATCTTCGACAGACACCTATAGAATCGAGTTTGCGAGAAACCGCCCGCAACATCGCCGGCAGCAAAGACTGGACGACAAATGGATATTGCTAAGATAGAGGAATTGATCCGCGTGCTCGAGGCATCCCCAAACGAAGAGCTCTGCGTGCAAAAGGGCGACTATCGGGTACGCATAAAGAAAGGCCCAAAACCGGCCTCAGCTCCTGAGGCAAGGACGCCTCGTCCGGCGTCGGCCGCCGCCGCGCCTGCGCCCCCTCAGCCGAAGGAGCACTTCATAACCGCGCCGATGGTCGGGATATTCCATGTTGTGCAGGACGCTGCGACGGTGGGGGCGACCGTCACGGAAGGCCAGGTAGTCGGCTCGATTGAGTCGATGAAGCTTACAAACGAAATCAAGTCGCACACTGCAGGCAAGATCGTGGAAGTGATGGTCGAGGACGGGATGCCCGTGGAATACGGCCAGCAGCTTTTCAGATTGGAATGTTAGAAAGTAGGGCGGCGATATGAGATTGGACAACAGGGGAAGTTGGAGCCTGATAGGGCTGCTTGTGGTGGTAGTGATCGCAGTGGTCCTAGTGGTAGTGTTGATGGGCGGCAAGAACGGACCGGTGCCGTCAACGGCGAGCAGCAAGGATACCAAGCTATTGGATTCAAAGAGCGAAAAGCAGACCGTGTTCGGCCAATCGATGGACGCGGCGAAGGCAGCGGACTGCCGCGAGAGGCTGAATCAGATCCGGATGGGAATCCAGAACTGGAAAGCGACGGAGGCGTCGGAGCAGAATCCGCCTTCGCTCAAAGACATCGACCTGGGTGTTGGTTCGGACTACTTCAAGTGTCCGATGTCCGGCAAGGACTACATCTACGATCCGGCGACAGGCGCGGTCAAGTGCCCGACGCATACCAACTTCTAGTCGCGGGTTGCCGGCGTTTCGGGGTTGCCGTTCCGCTTCGCTGCACTCAAGTCCCGAAACATCTTCAACGGATGCTGAATCAAGTTCGGCATGCCGGCGTTCGGTGGATGCTGAATCGAATTCAGCAGGACAATGGGGTGTTGCTTTGTTCAAGAAAATTCTGATAGCAAATCGGGGCGAGATAGCACTGCGGGTGATTCGGGCCTGCAAGGAGATGAGGATCGCGACCGTGGCGATCTACTCCGAGGCGGACCGCAACTCGCTTCATGTCCGAATGGCGGACGAAGCGATATGCGTGGGCCCGGCCCAGAGCAAAGACAGCTATCTCAATATGCCCAACATCATATCGGCGGCGGTGATTACCGGGGCGGAGGCGATCCATCCCGGCTACGGTTATTTCGCCGAAAAACCGAGCTTCGCGGAGGCATGTGAGCACTGCAATATCAAATTCATCGGGCCGTCTGCAGCAGCGATCGAGCTGATGGGCGATAAAGCTCGCGCGAAGGAGACCGCAGCGAAGGCGGGCGTGCCGTGCATACCCGGCAGTAAGGGCACGATCCGCAGCGAACAGGAAGCGTTCAAGATAGCTTCCCGAATGGGCTATCCGATTCGGCTGAAGGCGACGGCCGGCGGCGGCGGACGCGGTATTCGGGTGGTTGCAAGCCGGGACGAGCTGGCAAGCCAGCTCAAGATCGCGACCGCCGAGGCGGAGTCTGCGTTCGGCAACGGCGAGCTTTATATCGAAAAGGAGATCGAGGAGCCGCGTCACGTCGAGGTCCAGATACTGGCCGACGAGCACGGGCATTGCATTCATCTCGGCGAGCGGGAGTGCTCGATCCAACGCCGGAACCAAAAACTCATCGAGGAGGCGCCGTCGGCGGCCGTCACACCAGCCATCCGAAATAAGATGGGCGAGGCCGCGGTTCGGCTGGCGAAGGCGGTCGGCTACGCAAACGCGGGGACGGTAGAGTTCTTGCTGGACAAGCACGGCCATTTCTATTTCATGGAGATGAACACCCGCGTGCAGGTCGAGCATCCCGTGACGGAGGCCGTGACGGGCGTGGACATCGTAAAGGAGCAGATTCGCATCGCCGCCGGCGAGAAGCTGGATGTGGCGCAGAAGGACATCAGTATCCACGGCCACGCGATCGAATGCCGGATCATCGCCGAAGACCCTGCGAACAACTTCGCGCCGTCGGTTGGTACGATCAGCCACCTGGTTACTCCGGGCGGGATCGGCGTTCGGCTCGACACGCATGTCTACGCGGGCTACGAGGTGCCTCCGTACTACGACGCGATGCTGGCGAAGTTGATCGTGTGGGGCGCGGACCGGAACGAGGCGATCGCGAGGATGCTGCGCTGCCTGGGCGAGTTCGAGTTCGAAGGTCTCAAGACCAACATCGACTACCAGCGCCAGATCATCTCCAATCCGTATTTCCGCAAGGGCGAGCTTTCGACGGCGTTCATAGCCAAGCGGATGAATCATAATGGGCTGCAGTAGAATGGACGCGCACGCGCCGCGTCGTCGACCGCGGAGCGGAGGACGAGATGAAGAAGGCTAGGCGAGCCGCGCGGGAGCTTGCGCTCAACGTGCTTTACCAGGCGGATGCGTGCGGCGTGCCGTTCGAAGAGGCCCTGGAAACCGCGCTGGAGTTCTCAGATCTGTCGGGACTGGAGTCCAGGGGTTTCGACAAGGCCGACGAGGCGCGGCAATACGCCGAGCTGCTTGCAAGAGGAACGCGGGAACACATCGAAGAGATCGATGGCTACATCAGCGAGCTGTCCGAAGGGTGGCCCCTGGATCGTCAGCCGGCCGTGGACCGCAACATACTGCGGCTGGCGATATTCGAGATCCGATACGTCGAGTCCGTGCCGGAGATCGTGTCCGTAGACGAGGCAGTCGAGCTCGCAAAGAAGTACAGCACGGCGGAGTCCGGGAAGTTCGTAAATGGAGTGTTGGCAGGCTACCTGCGCAAGTATGTGGCGGAGACCACATAACGGAGCATGCTTCGGCTCAAAAAGCCTTCCGAAGCATACTCTTGCTAGGAGAGAGAACATTGGCAGCGAATATTCTTGACGGATCTGCGACAGCAAAACAGATAAGGGCCGGGCTTGTGGAGCGAGTCGAGAGACTCAAGGCCGAAAAAGGCATCACGCCGCGGCTGGCGGTGATCCTGGTCGGAGACGATCCGGCATCGGTCACATATACGCGTATGAAAAAAAAGGCCTGCGAGGCGACCGGGATGATCTCGGACCTCATCGAGCTGCCCGCCGATAGCACCCAAGAGCAGGTCAAGAGCATCATCAACAACCTCAACTCAGACCCCTCGGTCCACGGCATAATGGTGCAGCATCCGGTGCCGAGTCACCTGGACGAATTGGATATTCTCTCGACCGTTGCGCCGGAAAAGGACGTTGACGGAATATCCGCGATCAGCCTCGGCAAGCTCGTGCTGGGCACCGCCGACTACGTGTCCTGCACGCCGCTGGGAATCGTGACGCTTCTGGAGACCTATGACATTCCGATCAAGGGCAAGGAAGCGGTCGTCGTGGGCCGAAGCATCATCCTCGGCAAGCCAGTGGCGCTCGCGCTTCTAGAACGACACGCGACCGTGACGATCTGTCACTCGCGAACTGTTGACCTGCCTGCCGTCGTAAACAGAGCTGATATACTCGTGGCCGCGATCGGCAAACCGGAGTTCATCAAGGGCGACTGGATCAAAGAAGGCGCGGTGGTGATCGACGCCGGCTACAATAAAGTGGAGGGGCGCGACAAAGACGTGGGGGATGTCGAGTTTGAGACCGCCGCCAAGCGCGCAAGCTGGATCACTCCAGTGCCGGGCGGGGTCGGACCGATGACGATTGCCATGCTGCTCGCTCAGACAGTGAAGAGCGCCGAGAAGGGATAATCGCGAAAACGCGAAAACGGCAAAAGACCGAAAAGGATTTCCCTTTCGCGCTTTCGCTTCTTTCTGGATTTCGCGATTGAGTTCCTTTCCGTGATCATGATTCGCTATGCTCAGGTGCAAAGACTGCCGTATAGTGCTGGATGATGACGTGAGGTTCTGCCCCAAGTGCGGGAAGGACCTTGCCCCGGATGCGCACGCGTCCAAGCCGGGCGAGTCGAACGTCGAGAGTTTGCTGGCCTCGGCGAACCTGCACAAGATCAGGTCCGAATGGGAGGCGGCGATCGCCGACGCCACGGATGCGCTTCGGATCGACCCTCGTAACCCCGACATCGCTTCGCTGCTGGGCGACATCTACGCCGACCAAGAGATGCTCGACGAAGCGCTGGTTTGGTACCAAATGGCACTCGAGCTCAATCCCGACAGCGAGGCCGACAGGGAGCGACTAAACAGACTCAGCAAGGAGATCGCGGCGAGGCGCCGCAAGGAGCGCACCGGCTCGTTTGCGGCATTCGAGAGGCACACCAAGATCTGGACGCTTTCGCTGGCGGCGGTGTTCGTGCTCCTGGTAATCACGGCGCTGGCGATGACGCTGATCAAGGGCAAGCCCCAGGAAGAGCCCGTGCCGAAGCCGGCCGCGACAGTGCAACCACGTTCTGCGCCGCCGGCCGCCGAACCGGCGCCCTCGCAACCGACAATCGCGCCGGCGCCCACAGACTCGACCCCAGCTCCAGCCGGCGGCTCGTCGCTGCGAACCCCGGCCGAGGC
>Ga0272448_1002589_pt1 | contig 22390 bp, 23 predicted proteins | sample YNPCB0191_FD_202220 | JGI IMG/M metagenome (GOLD analysis project Ga0272448, IMG submission 202220) | Hot spring sediment microbial communities from Yellowstone National Park, WY, United States - YNP-CB-019-1 | ecosystem: Environmental > Aquatic > Thermal springs > Hot (42-90C) > Sediment... | reverse complement strand
CAATTCAAGTCGTTCCAGGAGCAGGAAAACCACCCTGCTCTTCTCCTTTATGGTTACCAGTAATTGAAAAAATATTAAAAAAAGGAAAAAAAGTTATTGTTTATGCATCAAATAAAGAAGAATTTGAAATTCTAATCAAAAACTTTCCATCAGGTAATATTATTATTGTGTGTGGTTTGTTAAATATGGAAGATACGAATCAGAAAGATTTTTTTAAGGTTGTTGAACCACATTTATAAAAATTAGAATATAAAATAAAGAAACGGATTTAAATTTTTTAGCAGATGTTGAAACTTTCTTTCCCTGAACTTTTATAGTTTAAAAATCGTCTAATTATTTAGAGACAGATTTAAAAAGAAACACTATGAAAAAATTTATTTTGATATTTAGTTTAATTTGGATGTTTTCCCCTCTCGCAAATGCTCAATTGCAGAATTGGAAAAATATTAAGAAAAAATTGATATTGGAATGACTCAAAATAAGCAAGAAAAATTTTAATTCCCACCTCGTAGGTGGGCTCGGGAAATTGTTGAAATTTGAACCAGAACCATTTGATAGTAAAAATGAAGTTTTTGTATACTATAATTATTATGGTCGTGAAAAATATGAGTTACGCCGTGCAAGAACAGGTATTAAAATTTCTGGAAATTAAAAGATATAGTTATGGGCTATAAAATGAAAAATGTGAAAACTTTCGTTAATTTATACATTTTTTATATGGTTTTACTTATTTTTGCTGGAGAGAATAATTCGTTTATGATATTTGCCTCAGAAAAAAATACTACACTTTATAATATAAAAATCTTTCGCAACCTTTCTTATGTTTCTAATGGGCATGAAAGACAAAAACTTGACCTTTATTTACCTGAAAATTCTAATAAATCATTACCTCTTATTATCTGGATTCATGGTGGTGGCTGGCAAACTGGCAGTAAAGAAAATTGCTTGCCAATAAGAAAAGGTTATATAAATTTTGGTTATGCTATAGCAAGTATTAATTATCGCTTAAGTTCTGATGCTACTTTTCCTGCACAGATTGAAGATTGTAAATCTGCAATTAGATGGTTAAGAGCACATGCCAAAGAATATGGATTGGACCCTAATCGCTTTGGTGTTTGGGGGAGTTCAGCAGGAGGACATCTATCTGCACTTATTGGTACAACAGGAGAAGTGAAAGAGTTTGATGTAGGTGAAAATCTTGACCAATCAAGTCGTGTACAGGCGGTATGTGATTTTTATGGACCAACAGATTTTACTGTATTTGTTAAAACTTCTGGTTATGAAAGACATGCAAGAGCAGATTCTCCTGAAAGTAAACTTTTAGGCGGTAGTGTTTTAGAATTCTTAGAAAAAGCAAAACTTGCAAATCCAATTACTTATGTTAGTCCGGATGACCCTCCATTTTTAATTGTTCATGGAGACAAAGACCCTGTTGTTCCAGTTAATCAAAGTGAGTTGTTATTTGAAGCATTAAAAAAAGCAGGAGTTAGTGTTCAATTTCATATAGTCAAAGGTGGTGGTCATGGGAAGGGTTTTGATAGTTCAGAGATAGATAAAATGGTTTATGATTTTTTTGAGAAATATCTTAAAAATCATACTTCAATTCTTTCCGAAGGCACACAAAAAGAAAACATTTCAACAGTTCCGCAACAACTATCAGAAAATACAAATGCGACATTACCTAAAATCCTGAAGACAAACATAGGTCAGCCAAAAGGATTGCTTTATCTTGCTTCTTACTATTATAGAGACAATCCTGAAAGTATAAAAAATCCATATATTATTGGAGCACTTTTTAATATTTATTGGAGTAAAATAGAAAAACAAGAAGGTATTTTTGACTGGAGCGAGATTGATAAACTAATTGCTTTATGGACAAATGCCAGAAAAAAAGTTGCTTTTCGTATTATCTGGTCATCAAGTGGAAACTGGCCTGACCCTTCTGCAAAAAATCCAATACCAGAATTTGTTATTAAAAAAGGTGCAGTTACAGTATATTCAGAAAAAACTAAAACTCTTGTTCCTCTATTTTGGGACCCTATTTACCAAAAATATGCAAAAAAATTTTTATATGAGGTTGCTCGTAAGTTTGATGGTGATCCAAATATTCTTTTTATAGATATTACGCCAGGTGCAGAAACCAATCCATACAGGTTCCGCACTATAAATAATTTAGACCCAGAATTTAAACAAAAATTTCTTTATGCAAAAGCAAGTGATGGTTCTCAGTATTCGCATGATTTATGGCTTAAAACTGTTAAACAATTTGTGGAGGAAGCAACAAAAATATTTACAAAGACACCATTACTTATCACTCTTAATGCTGGTAGTATTGATGAACCTGACCAATTTTTAACTATTGGTGAATTTTGTGTTGAGAAAGGTTGTTATGTTGGTCAAAATGGATTAACTGTAAGAAGTTATGAAAAAGATAGTTTAAGGAAAGACGCTTTTCAAAAATGGGCTAAAAAAACCTGTCTTTATTTTGAAACGTTAGACCCTTCTGGGGATAAAACTGGCTCACTTATGGAAATTATAAAATCTGCTGAAAGAATTGGAGCGGATTATCTTGGTGTTTATGCAATAGATGTATTAAAGGGAACAAAAGGACAGTCAAACTATGATGCTACATATGAGGAAGCACTTGCCTATGGTGCTAAAGTGATTGGGAAAAACCAGAATAACACAATAATGAAAAACTTTATACTTGATGGAACTCATTGGACATATGATGATGGGAAACTGAAGATGGACGGGATTTTCCTAAAACCTGAAGGTAAAGGTCCTTTTCCTGCAATACTTATTAGTCATGGACTTGGTGGTAGTGCAGAGAGTTTTGGAATGGAGAAAGCAAGTGAATTTGTGAAATGGGGAATGGTTTGTATTGCACCTAATTATACACACAGTATCCATTCTATCAATCAACAAAAAAATTTACCCACTAAATCGCAGACCAATTATGGAGCAAGTGAAGAAAACCTGCGTCGTGCCATAATTTGTATTGAAATTTTAAGAAATATGCCAGAAGTTGATTCAAAAAAAATTGCTGCTTATGGACACAGTATGGGTGGTTTTGTAACCATTGCTCTTTCTGCAATTATGCCTGAAGTTCTGAAAACAGCAATTATCACAGGAAGTGGAATATCGCCTCGTTCTGGATTTCCAGCACCATCAATTGAAATTGCTGAAAAAGTTAAAGTTCCATTTCTAATTTTGCATGGAGCAAATGACTCTGTGGTGCATCCTGAACAATCTGTTTTATTTAAAGAAGTTCTTGATAGAAATAATGTTTTAAATGAGCGTGTAATTTTTGAAGGTGAAGGACATAATATTGATAAATCAAAAAAAGAAGAGGTGTTTAAACTTATCCATCAATGGTTTATAAAAAATGGAGTTTTAGAAAAGTGAAATTATTCTATTTTTAAAATTGTAAGGAGGATAAGAGATGAAAAAATCGGAAAAAATCTTCTTGTTATTAGTTTTATTATTCTCTTAATTTCAGTTGTAAAATCTCAAGAAACATCTTCTGATAAAATTATTGAAAGGTTTAAACAATTTGACCGTGATGTAGATGTTAAATTAAGCAGAGAGGAAATTCCGCCTAATTGGTTCAATCAACTTGATATAAATAAGTATGGTTTTGTTACAAAAGATGAAGCAAGAAAAATTTTTCAAAAAGAAGAAAAACGGTATCTGAGAATTTACAAAGAGAACCTGTTTCCCAAAAGGAAGAAATTTTTGAACGGAAAGAAGGAGAGAAATTGAGAGTTTTTATTAAAGAAGGAAATTTTAAGTGTAAAGAGTATAAAATTAAAATTCTTGATTCAAAAGTATCTCCTGAAAAATTTTTCAAGGGACAGGTTCCTAATTTAGCGATTTCAATGGAGACGGTTTTCTTGACATTTTTGTAACAAGACATGCTCAGATGTCAGGAGAGAAGTCAAATCCATTTGACCAGAAAATTGGAAATGGTCTTTATTTAAGTGAAAACTCATGGGATACATTCCATACTGCATCTGTTAAAATGGGAATTCAAAATGAAAAAGCATATAATCGTCAGGTTTGTTTAGGTGATGTAAATAAGGATGGATGGCTTGATATAGCGATTGGATGTGATAATATAGGTAATGCAATGGGTGGTTTTCCTCATAGGCGTCTTTATATTTTTAAGCCAAATGGTAAAAATTTTTTAGATGGTCATTGGAGAAAAATCAGGAAGACCGCATGATGTTCTTTACTGGAAATTTGTTGAAAAAATGTGATAAAATATAACTTAAAATTTTAAAATATCTTTTACAGGTTTTATGGAAAAAATACCATTTTATGTAAAAAAGAGAGTTTCTTCAAATGATGAGTTTCTTTATATGAAAAATCTTCTGAAAGAATATGGAGTTAATACTGTTTGTGAAAGCGCTGTATGTCCAAATATTTATGAGTGTTTTGGGAAAAAATACGCTTCTTTTATGATTCTTGGAAATATATGTACAAGAAATTGCAAATTTTGTGGAGTGAGTAAAGGGAAACCTGAAAAAGTAGATGAAAAAGAACCGGAAAAAATAGCAGGAATTGTGAAAAAACTTAAAATGAAGTATGTTGTAATTACATCTGTGACAAGAGATGATCTTCCAGATGCTGGAGCAAATCATTATGCAAAAGTAACAGAAGCAATTAAAAGAATTTCTCCGGAAACAAAAATTGAATTACTTATACCAGATTTTAAAGGTGATTTAAATTTTTTAAAAATTGTATTTAATTCCAGACCCGATATAATTTCACATAATATAGAAACACTTCCATCCCTCTACCCTATTATAAGACCCAGATCAAATTATAAAATATCAATGGAAGTCCTTTCTGAAATTAAAAAAAATGGTTTTATAACCAAATCCGGTTTTATGTTAGGACTTGGCGAAAAGGAAGAAGAAATATTTAAACTGATGGAAGAAATTCTAAATAAAGGTTGTGATATTCTTGTTGTTGGACAGTATTTAAAACCTGCTAAAAATGGATATGAAGTTAGAAAATTTTATACTGAAGATTTTTTTCTAAAAATAAAGGAATATGGATTGAAAATTGGTTATAAAAAGGTCTTTTCTGGAATATTTTATAGAAGTTCTTACCTTGCCGAAAATAGCATATAAGGTATTGACATTTTTGTTAATTTTTTGATATAATTTTATATTGTGGGGATATAGCTCAATGGGAGAGCGTCCGCCTTGCACGCGGAAGGTTGCCGGTTCAAGTCCGGCTATCTCCATTTTTTTATGCCTTTCACTTTCAAACAATTGACTGTATAAATAATTTCTTATAAAATTTATACTGATGGAAAAGATAAAAGAAATAATGAGTATACTTGAGAGATTATATCCAGAAGCAAAAACTGCTTTAAAATATGAAAACCCATTTCAGTTATTAATTGCTACAATACTTTCCGCTCAAACCACTGACGAAAGAGTAAATAAAGTAACTCCATCTTTATTCAAAAAATTTAAAACACCTTCTGAATTTGCTTCAGTTGATGTGGAGGAAATAGAAAAAGAGATAAAATCTATAAACTTCTATAGAAATAAAGCAAAAAACATAAAAAAAATATCTGAAATACTTGTTAAAGAATTTAATGGAAAAGTTCCTGATAAAATGGAAGAGTTAATTAAATTACCAGGAGTTGCAAGAAAGACCGCCAATGTTGTTCTATCTCAAGCATTTGGGAAAGCAGAAGGTATTGTGGTAGATACTCATGTTAAAAAGGTTTCTCAGCGACTTGGTTTAACAGAAAATACAGATGCTGAAAAAATAGAAAAAGATTTAATGAAATTAATACCGAAAGAAAACTGGATTGATTTCCCCTATAGATTAATACTTTTTGGAAGAAATATCTGTAAGGCAAAAAATCCTGATTGTAAAAATTGTCCTTTATATAAAATCTGTCCAACTAAAGGGAAGGTAAAATGATTTTTGTTATTCAAGAACATTTTGCAAGTCATCACCATTTTGACTTACGACTTGAAATGGATGGAGTATTAAAATCCTGGGCAATCCCGAAAGAAATTCCAGTAGAAAAAAATGATAGAAAACTTGCTGTTGAAGTGGAAGATCATCCGCTTGAATATGCTGATTTTGAGGGAGAAATTCCTGAAGGATATTATGGTGCTGGCAAAGTTATTATATGGGATAAAGGAGAATATAAATTAATAAAAAGGGATAAAAATGAAATAGAATTTGAACTGAAAGGGAAAAAAGTAAAGGGTAAATATGTTCTTCTAAATTTTAAAAAAGAAAAAGACAAAAATCTTTGGTTAATTTTTAAAAAAAATGAAAATTATAAAAAAACTTGAAATTGGATTTTTCTTATTTTTAATTAGTGGCTGTGCAATAACTATTGCTACCAAACCAGAAAAAGAAAGTTTTACATATCATGAAGTTAGAAAAGGAGAAAATTTATTCAGAATTTCCAAATATTATTATGAAGGAGAAACCGTTGAAAAAATTAAGGAGGGTGTTGAAAAAATAAAAAAAGCAAATAACCTGAATAGTGATAATATAAGTGTTGGACAAAAATTACTCATCCCGGAAACAAATAAAAAACAACCTCCATACGCACTTTTACCAACCCCTGATGTTCAATTAAAAACTGTTGAACCGCCAGAAATAACACAAAAAGAAACTGAAATTAAAATTGTTAAGGAAAGTGCATTTATCTGGCCTGTAAATGGCAAAATAATATGTAAATTTGGAGAACTTGGAAATAAAGGAATTGATTTGATGGTTGAACCAGGAATAGATATATTTGCTTCTGCTGAAGGAGAAATTGTTTTTGTTGGGAATACTAAAAAATATGATGAAACAATTATAATGAAAAATTCTAATTCTATATATACAGTTTATGCACATGATATTGAAATAAAAGTAAAAAATGGAGACAAGGTAAAAAAAGGTGATATTATTGCAAAAGTAAAGTCCGGAACCCAGAAAAAAAGATATATACATTTTGAAATTATTATTGATGGAGTTCATGTTGATCCTTTAAATTATTTACCCAGTCAAAATGAAAAAAAATTTTGAAGAAAGAGAAAAAGCCATACTTGAAAAATATTCAGTTTTCAGTTCTAAAACACTTGGAAGAAAATATAAAGAAGAAGAACATTTTATGAGAAGCCCTTTTCAGAGAGATAGAGATAGAATAATTCATTCAACTGCATTCAGACGACTTGAATATAAAACCCAGGTTTTTATATATCATGAAGGCGATTATTACAGAAATAGATTAACCCATACACTTGAAGTTCAACAAATTGCAAGAACAATAGCAAGAGAACTGAAAGTTAATGAAGACCTTGTAGAAGCAATTGCTCTTGCTCATGACCTTGGACATACACCTTTCGGACATAAAGGCGAATTTGTTTTGAATGAAATAATGAAATCACATGGTTTTCCTGGTTTTGAACATAATAGACAGGGATTAAGAATAGTTGATTATCTTGAAGAAAGATATCCTGATTTTCCTGGCTTGAACCTAACCTATGAAGTGAGGGAAGGGATAATAAAACACATCACAAGTTATGATATCCCACTTTTAGGTAATGAATTTGAAGAATTTGTTAAATTTAAATCTTCTACAATAGAAGCACAGATTGTAAACCTTGCAGATGAAATTGCTTATACCTGTCACGACCTTGATGATGGTATTAAGTCTGAAATTATAAATTATAAAGATCTGGAAGAAATTGAGTTATGGAGCGAAATAGAAAAAATAAGTGAAATTCACAAAAAACCTGAAAAACATAAAAGACATATTATGATAAGAAACCTTATAAATTATCTTGTTGTTGACCTTATAGAAGAAACAAAGAAAAACTTATCAAGAATTAATCCCCAATCAGTAGAAGATGTAAGAAATTCAGAAACTATAGTGAAAAATTCGGAAAAAGTAAAAAAACAGCATATTGAGTTAAAAAATTTTCTTGAAGAAAAAATGTATACACATCCAAAAGTTATAAGGATGACAGAAAAAGGAGGAAGAATTATAAGAAAACTTTTTTATGCTTATTATAATGAACCAAGACAACTGCCATATCATATTCAAAAAAGAATAGAAAAAGAAAGCAAAGAAATTGTTATATGTGATTATATTGCCGGAATGACTGATAGGTTTGCATTAAGTGAATATCAAAAATTATTTGATCCGACTTCTTTCTAAAAATGGATAAAAAGATTTACTGGATAGCATTAAATCTGATTGGAATTTCATATATTAAACTAAAAAAAATACTTGAAGAACTTAATAATGTTGAAGAGATCTTTAAACAGGACACAAAAAAATTAATTGAACTTGGTTTAACAAAAAATATTGCAGAAAAAATAGAAAGATGGGAAGAATTGCCTATAAAAGAAGAAATTAAATATATTGAAAGTGAAGGAATAAATATCCTAACCATAAATGACCCTGAGTATCCTGTTTTGCTTAAAGAAATTTATGACCCACCATTTTTATTTTATTATAAGGGAAAAATAAATTTCAACGATATTTCAATAAGTATCGTTGGAACAAGAAATCCATCTCTTTACGGGTTAAAAATGGCTGAAAAATTTGCCTTTGAACTTGCATCTTATAATTTTACTATTGTAAGCGGACTTGCAAGAGGAATTGATACTTCTGCACATGCAGGTGCATTGAGGGCAAATGGAAAAACAATAGGTGTAATGGGCTCTGGATTTAAAAATTTCTATCCTCCTGAAAATAAAAAACTGGAAAAAGATATAATTAAAAATGGTGCAATTATAACAGAATTTCCATCCTATACCTTACCCGAAAAATATAATTTCCCTAAGAGAAATAGAATAATTTCAGGTTTATCAAAAGGTTTAATTGTAATAGAAGCAGGACCCAGAAGTGGCGCTTTAATCACAGCAAATTTTGCCCTTGAACAGGGAAGAGATGTATTTGCTCTACCTGGGAGAGTTGATACCTTATATTCAAAGGGAACAAATAGGTTATTAAAAGATGGTGCAATTTTGATTGAAGATGTGAAGGATGTTCTTGAAGCAATGAATATAGAGGTAAAAAATAAAGAAAAAATAGAAAATAAAACTATTTCAGTTACAGGAGAAGAAAAAAAGATTTTAGATGCAATTGAGCAGGTATCCAATCTTGAAGAATTATTAATAAAAACAAAAATTGAACCAAATAAACTGCTATACATCCTGACAGAACTTCAAATAAAAGGATTGATAGAAGAACTCCCGGGAAAACTATACAGAAAAAAATAAAGATTTCAAAGTTTTTAACCAGAAATTTCCCAAATTTTAAAAAATATTGTATAATCTTTTCTTTAAATAGGAGAAAAAAATGAAATGGAGTAAATATTTTATACCAACACAGAAGGAAGCACCAAAGGAAGCAGAAACCATAAGCCATAAATTATTAATAAGAGCAGGATTAATTGATAAACTTGCTTCAGGTGTTTACACTTATTTACCTCTGGGTCTAAAGGTTTTAAGAAAAGTTGAAAATATAGTAAGAGAAGAAATGAATAATTCAGGCGCTGTTGAATTACTCATGCCTTCCCTGCAACCTGCCACATTATGGAAAGAAACAGGTCGTTATGAAAAAATGGGAAGGGATATGATTAAATTTACAGACAGGCATGAAAGGGAGATGATTTTCGGTCCAACCCATGAAGAAGTTATAACAGATATTGTTAGAAAATATATAAAATCATGGAAACAACTACCAATAATTTTGTATCAAATTCAAACAAAATTTAGAGATGAAATAAGGCCAAGATTCTCAATTATAAGAGCAAGAGAATTTTTAATGAAAGATGCTTACAGTTTTGATATTGATGAGGAAGGACTTGATAAATCATATAATTTAATGAAAGAAACATATAAAAAAATATTTGAAAGATGTGGTATTAAATTTACTATTAGAGAAGCAGAAAGCGGTGTTATAGGTGGAAAATTTTCTGAAGAATTTGTAGCAGAAGGAGAATGCAGTGAACTTGAAGTAGGACATATATTTAAACTTGGAATAGAATACAGCAAGTCAATGAAAGCATATTTTGTAGATAAGGATGGAAAAGAAAGACCAATTTATATGGGTTGTTATGGTATAGGAGTTAGTAGAATAGTTGCTTCTATCATTGAAGGTAATTACGATAAAGATGGAATTATATGGCCTACTTCTGTTGCTCCTTTTTTAATTGATATAGTACCAACAAATATAGTTGAAAATGAAATATTAAAAACAGGGGAGAAAATTTACAATGAATTAAAAGAAAATGGATTTGATGTTATTTTTGACGATAGGGATGAAAGTGCAGGAGTAAAATTTAAAGATGCAGACCTTTGTGGTTTTCCTTTTCAAATAATAATAGGGAAAAAAGTAAAAACGGGAAATGTAGAAGTAAAAGAAAGGAAAACTGGCGAAACGATTGAGTTAAAAATAGATAAAATTGTAGAATATTTCAAAAAACTTAAAATTTAAGATTTTGATTGTATCTCTTTTTTTAATCTTTCTGAAATTTCTTCAAAGGTAAAAATACCAAGCATTCCAGAACCATGTCTTCTGAGAGATAATTTATTCTCCTTAATTTCTTTATCTCCAATAATCACCATATATGGAACCTTTTCATCTTCTGCATCTTTAATTTTTTTATTTATTTTTTCATTTCTCAAATCAACTCCGGTTCTAAAATTTCCCTCAAATTTCTTTTTAATGTTAACACTGAATTCATTATGTCTATCTGTAATTGGGAGAATTCTAATCTGTTCAGGAGCAAGCCATAATGGGAAATTACCTTTATAATGCTCAATCAAAATTCCAAAAAATCTTTCAAGAGAACCAAGTATTGCTCTGTGTATCATAATAGGTGTTTTAAAATTTCCATCTGTATCAATATACATAATTTCAAATTTTTCAGGTATATTAAAATCAATCTGAATTGTTGAACATTGCCATTCTCTTCCAAGACAATCCTTTATTTTTATATCAATTTTGGGACCATAAAATACACCTTCTCCAGGGTCTATCTCATAATCAACATTCTTTGTTTTTAAAGCGTTTTCAAGTGACTTAGTTGCCCTTTCCCAGTTTTCAATACTTCCAACAAATTTTTCAGGTCTCGTAGATAAAAAAACTCTATAATCCTTAAATCCAAAACTTGTTAAGAAAAAATAAACTAAGTCAATTATTTTACAAACTTCTTCTTCAAGTTGTTCAGGTGTGCAGAAAATATGAGCATCGTCCTGTGTAAAACCCCTTACTCTGAGCAATCCATGTAAAACCCCTGGTTTTTCATATCTATAAACAGTCCCAAGTTCAGCCCATCTGATTGGTAGTTCCCTGTAACTTCTAATTTTACTCATATAAATCTGGATATGAAATGGACAATTCATTGGCTTAAGTTGATATGCTTTACCTTCTTCAATCTCCATTCTTGGAAACATATAATCACTGTAATAATAAATATGCCCTGATTTTTCCCATAATGAGATGTTCGCAATATGTGGAGTATAAACAAGTTCATAACCATTCTTTAAATGCACTTCTCTCCAGAAATCCTCAATAATTTTTCTCACAATTGCTCCTTTAGGATGCCAGAAAATAAGACCAGGACCATATTCCGGGTGAATACTGAAAAGGTCGAGTTTTTTCCCTAAAATTCTATGGTCTCTTTCCTTTGCTTCTTCTAAAAATTCCAGAAAATTATCAAGTTCTTCTTTTGTTTCAAAGGAAATTCCATATATTCTCTGCATACTTTCTCTTTTTTCATCTGCTCTCCAGTAAGAAGAAGAAATTGAAAGAAGTTTGAAAAATTTAACTTCTCCGGTTGAATTCAAATGAGGACCTTCACATAGATCTATAAACTCTCCCTGCCTATAAAAAGTAACTTTTTCGTCTTTTATATCTTCAAGAATTTCAAGTTTGAAAGGTTCATTTTTCAAAATTTCTTTTGCTTCTTTTTTATTTTTTTCAATTTTCTCAATCTTATAATTTTCACGAATAATTTTTTTCATTTCTTCTTCAATCTTTTCCATGTCCTCCAGTGTAAAAGTTTTTTCACGGTAAAAATCATAATAAAAACCTTTTTCTATTGCAGGACCTGTGCCTAATTTTACTTCAGGAAAAAGTCGTTTAACTGCCTGTGCCATTATATGAGAAGTTGTATGCCAGTATTTTTTGTAATCCATCTTTTTCCTCTTTAAATAAATTAATCGGGGCCGACGGGATTCGAACCCGCGACCTCCAGATCGACAGTCTGGCATTCTAGTCCGCTGAACTACGGCCCCTGATGGAATAAAATTATACACCTTAAAAACATAATTGTCAATTTTCATATTGACATATTTTATTTTATGTATTATAATATATGAAAATATGGGCATATGAGAAAATGAAAAGAGAAAAATATACTGAAATTTTTAAGGCACTTGGAGAGGATAAAAGATTGAGGATAATAAATTTGTTGTTAAAAAGTAAATTTCCTCTCTGCGTATGCGAAATTATGGACTGTTTAAAGGAAAATCAGACAAATATTTCAAAACACTTAAAAATTCTTAAATATGCAGGACTTGTTGAAGAAAAAAGAAATGGTAAATTTATAATGTATTCTCCTGTAAAAAAAGAAGAAAAATTTTTAAATTTATTGTTTAGTGCCATTAAATCAATTCCTGAAGGGTTTTTTAAAGAAGATATTAAATGTCTTAAAAAAAGATTAAGTTTAAGAAAAAATGGTAAATGTGTAATAGGGATAAAAAGTAAAAATAATAAAAATACCTGTAAAATAAAAAAAGGAGGGTAATATGGGAAAGCCGAGATTTATTATGTGTATTTGCACAGGACAGTGTCCTGGGTTTAAAAGTTTGGATTTGTGGTCTTTAATTAATTATGTTAGAGGTGAACTTGATGTAGAGTATGCTATAGTTCATCCACAATTATGTGTAGATGATGGCGACAGATTTATTAAGGATTATATCAAGCCAGATGTTAAATATATTATTGGCGCCTGTGACCCTAAGATGCAGAGGAAAATGTTTAAAGATGCATTTGCAGAAGCAGGAGGAGATTATGATAAACAGGTTATCTCACTTGATTTAAGGAATATGTCAACAGAGGATGCAATGAAGAAAGTTAAAGAAGCAGTAGAAAGCATAAAATAGGAGGGAAAATGGATAAAGATAGAAGCACTTACACAGGATTACCAAGAAAAGAGATTGATTGGTTTCCAAGGATTGATTATTCAAAGTGTAAACCAGAAGAATGTAATTATCACTGTGTGAAATTTTGTCCATTTGGCGTTTTTGAAAAAAATAATGGTAAAGTTGAAGTTAAAAATCCTTATGAATGTAATGTAGGAGATGAGTCATGTAAATTTCAGTGTCCTTTTGGCGCTATAAGTTTTCCAACAAGGGAAGAATTAAAACAAATGTTAAGAAAGGTAAGAGAGAAATATCAAAAATAGGAGGCAAAAATGTTCAAAAATATACCAAGAGAAAAGATACCATGGTTCCCAACAATTGACTATGAAAAATGTATTGGATGTAAGGAGTGTTATAACTTCTGCAAAAATGGTGTATATGAGTGGGATGAAGAAAAAAATCAGCCAGTTGTAAAAAATCCATATAATTGTGTTATTGGTTGTTCTGCATGTGCAAATTTATGTAATGGAGAAGCAATAAGTTTTCCAAAAATGAAGGATATAAAAGAAATGCTTGAGGGTAAAAAGTGAAAATTCTTTTAATCTTTACTTTTGTATGCCTGCTATTGTCTTTATTTTTTGATAGAAAAAAGACATTTTCAGGAATTAAAAGAGGATTTTTAATGTTTTTGAAAATATTCCCATCTTTCCTGAATGTCATTATTTTGATAAGCATTTTTTTAACTTTAGTACCTTATGACAAAATGGTTAAATTATTGGGTAAAAGTTCAGGAGTAATGGGTATAACAATTGCTTCAGTTCTTGGCTCAATATCCTTAATTCCAGGTTTTATTGCATATCCTCTTGCAAGTATTCTTATAAAATATGGTGTTTCATACAGAATTATTGCTGTTTTTATAACAACACTTTTAATGGTTGGGATTTTGACATTACCTATTGAGATAAAGTTTTTTGGAGTAAAAGTAAGTGTTTTGAGGAATTGTTTGAGTTTTATTGGAGCAATAATAATTGGATTAATTATTGGAGTTTTCTTATGAAAAACTACATTTTTACGAGTATTTTTTTATTGTTCATTATATTTTCTTTATCTTCCAATTTTATCCCCGGGATTAATGTTTATAAAAATTTCTGGATTTTCTTTAAAGAAATGATCACTTATTTACCTTTTATGTTTATTTTAATTGGCCTTTTTGATGTATGGGTCCCAAAAGAAAAAGTTGAAAAACATATTGGAAAAGAATCAGGAATTAAAGGCGTATTATGGGTTATGCTTCTTGCAATGCTTCAGGCAGGTCCATTATATAGTGCTTTCCCTGTTGCATATCTGTTATGGAGGAAAGGATGCAGTATAAGAAATGTCTTTATCTATCTTGGAGCATTTTCTACATTAAAAATTCCAATGTTAACTTTTGAAATTGGTTTTTTAGGACTGAAGTTTTCGCTTTTAAGAACGATTATTACTCTACCTGTATTTATTTTATTAGCACAGATTATGGAGGTCTATCTAAGAGATAAAAATTTTGAGATAAAAAACCCATAGGAGGGAGAATATGAATATACCGGAAAAATATGCAAAATGGAAGGGAATTCCAAGGGAAGAAATAGAATGGGCTCCAATGATTGATGAAAGTAAGTGTGTTGGTTGTGGTATGTGTTTTACAACCTGTGGAAGGGATGTCTTTGATTATGACAAAGAAAGAAAAAAAGCAATTGTTGCAAGACCTATGCAATGTATGGTTGGATGCACCTCATGTGAAGTATGGTGTGTTTTTGATGCCATAAGTTTTCCTGATAAACAGAGAGTGAGAGATTTTATAAAAAACAAAAAAATACTTGTTCAGGTAAAACAGGAATTAGAGAAAAAACTCTGTGAAAAAATTAAAAAAGAATAACAGGATAAAATAAAAAAGGAATGTTCTATGGATATTGAGTTATTGAAAAAGAAAGCAGTTTTAATGAAACAGAATTTAAATTTACATAGTTTTCCTGTAGGAGTGAAGTTTATTTTTGATGAAAAAAATAGTGTTATTAAAGGAGAACAACTTTCAGGATACAGGTACTGCCAGGCACTTATGATGGCAAGACATGGAAAACATGTGACTATTGGTGCTGAGGGTCTTACTTGTCCTGCAGCGGCGTCTGCATTTGGTTTTAAACCTCTGCCAGCAGGATTAAAAACAGGACAGGGACTTATAGGATTCGGTATCACACAGAAAGCAGAAGTTGGCAAGAATATGTTTGAAGGTATGCCAAAACTTGAACAGGGAAAATTGAAACTTTTGTATCTATTCCCCCTTGAAACAGCGGAAATAGTGCCTGATGTTGTTATAATTGAAGATGAAGTAGAAAACCTTATGTGGATTGTTCTTGCTCAAGTAAATAGTCAGAATGGTAAGAGGATTGAGAGTGAAACAGCAGTTCTTCAGGGAATATGTGTTGATGTTACTCTTATCCCATATATAAAACAGAAATTTAATATTACATTAGGATGTTATGGATGTAGGGATGCAACGGATATAGGGCCAAATGAAGCCGCAATCGGTTTTCCTTTTAAAAATTTTGAGAACATATCCGGATATATTGAATATTTAAGCGAAAAGGCGATACCAGATTCCAGAAGGAAAAATGCATATCAGATACTTTTAAAAAGAACTGAAGAAACAAGTAGAAAAATTTGACAGATTTATTAAGAGAGGAGAAAAAAGTGAAAAAGAATAAATTTGACAAAATGGTAAAAAATATATTGATAATTTCCTCTTTTTTATTTTTAACCAGTTATCTATCAGCAGATACATATGAAAAGGAAACTATAAAATCACAACAAAAGGAATTTAATTCAGAAGTTTCTGTTGCGGATACTCTGGATTTAGACACAGCAATAAAAATTGCCATGGTTAAAAATCCTGATATTTTAGCAAGTTATTATGATATAGAAACTGCAAAAGCAAGATATGAATCTGCTGTTAGTTCATCTCTTCCTAATTTACGATTTTCAACCTCTTATAATTATTATTCTGATGCTCAACGGCTTTTTCCAGCAAGAAAAAATGGTGAACCTGGCGTATTTACAAGTAATATTTTGAGTTCTGATATAGTTCTTTCATTTCCATTATTTACCGGAGGACAATTAATAAATGCAATTAAATCTGCTGAACTCCTGGAAAAATCTGCTGAAAAACGGATGTTCCGCACAAAGGAAGAATTGATTTTTAATATCTCTATGGTATTTTTCAATATACTTGCCCAGGAAAAAGTGATTGAATCTGTAGAATTTTCATACAAAACAATGCAGGAACATTTGGAAAGAACTGAAGAACTTATAAATCTACAGAAAGCAGCCCCTGTTGATAGATTATGGCTTGAGGTGCGTTTAGCAGAGTTAAAACAGAAAATTGTTCAAGAAAAAAATTTGTTATCAATTTTAAAAAGGACATTTATCAATTTACTTGGAATAGAAAAAGACCCTGAAAATCTTCAATTAATAGGAACTCTTGAAATTCCAAAAGATAATGAGATTTATGACGAAAATTATCTTTTTACTTCTGCTTTACAAAAAAGGCCTGATTATATTGCAACTAAATTAAATTTAGAAGCGCAAGCAAAAAATCTTAATGCAGTCCGTGCTATGCGTTTTCCTGTAATATCTTTATTTGGAAGTTATGGTTTGAAGTATGCAATAAATCCAATAGAAAAACCGCCCGGAACAGAAAACACAGAATATGAAGGTCGTATAGGGATATTTTTAGAATTTCCAGTTTTTGACAGTGGAAGAATTTCTTCAAAAATAAAAGAGGAAAAATCAAAACTTGCTTCTTTACAGGAACATCTCCGCAAAATAGAACTCCAAATTAAACTTGAGGTAGAAAATGCTATTTTGAATATTAACTCTGCAAAAGAAAGAATATCGGTTGCAGAAAAAGCAATAGAGCAAGCAAAGGAAACTTTAAGAATAGAACAACTAAAATATGAACTTGGTAAAGGCACTATAGTTGATGTTCTTGATGCCCAAACATCATTACTTGATGCTCAAACCTCTTATTATAGAGCATTATCCAGTTATTACATATCTATTTATCAATTAAAACTTGCAACAGGAGAACTTTTATGAAAAAAAATATTATAATTCTCTTTTCTATTTTGTTATTTATATCTGGTTGTTTCAAAAAAGTGGAAGAAAAAGAACAAAAAACTAAAAAGAAATTACCTGTTGTTATGGTTCAAACTATTAAACCAGAAGAATTTATACAAACCATTGAAACTCCTGGTAAAGTGGTCTCTACTAATTCAGTTATAATTTCTTCCACTTTAGATGGACCAATAAAGTTCTGTCCATGGAGAGAAGGAGATTTTGTTCAGAAGGGACAAAGAATTATAGAAATTGACAGGGATGTTTATCAGGAAGAAGTGAAGGTAGCAGAAAAGGAGTTAAATGTTGCTCTGGCTAAATTGGAAGATATGAAAGCAGGAACAAGACCTGAAGAAATAGCAAAAGCAAAAGAAAACATTAAAGAACTTTCTGAAAAACTAAAATTTGCAAAAAATGACTTAGACCGTATAACAAAATTAGTTCAAAATGGAGCACTTCCAGGAGAGCAGCTGGAAAAGGCACAGGTTGAATATGTTTCAATTCAAAGTAAACTGGAATCCGCAAAAGCACAATTAGAAATACTTGAAAAAGGTTATACACCAACAGAAATTGCTGTTCAAGAAGCAGTGGTAAAATCTGCTTCTGCAAAGTTATCTCTTGCTAAAGCAAAACTTGCTGAATGTATAATCAAAGCACCATTTTCAGGAGTAATTACTAAAGTTTATGTTAGAGAAGGCGATTTAGCAGTAATGAAAATGCCTCTTATTGAAATGATGGACACCTCTTCTCTTGTGATAAGAACTTCAATTTCAGAATCTTTTGCTACTAAGGTAAAAACTGGAATGCTTGCGAAAATCGTGCTTGATGCCTATCCAGGTCAAATATTTACAGGAAAAGTATCAAGAGTTTATCCTGAAATGGATGAGAAATTACATACCCGAACTATAGAAATTAGTTTGATAGATAAGACAAAACTTTTACCTGGAATGTTTGCAAGGATAGAGATAATTATTCAGGCAATAAAAAATGCACTTATTATACCTGAAGAGACAATTTTAACAGATGAAAAAGGAGAAAAATTTGTCTTTATCGTTGAAGGAAATAAAGCAATTCAAAAAAAGATTAAAACAGGTTTTGAAAATAAAGGGAAAGTGCAGGTTATTGAAGGGATTAAAGAAGGTGATAAATTGATAATTGCAGGTTATGAGAGATTAAAATCTGGACAGGAAGTACAAATAATTAAACCAGGAATATCAGGTTCTGCTAAATCAAATAAAAATATAGAAGGGAATGATAACAAATGAAAATTACAAGATATGTTTTAAATAATCCTCTGGCAACAGGTGCTATATTAATTGGATTACTTGTTCTTGGATTTTATGGATTGATAAAAATGTCTATTGACTTTTTACCCGACATTACCTATCCATTGATTAAAGTTCATATATGGTGGCGTGGGGCAACACCCGAAGAAATAGAAAGAAATATAGCAGAACCAGTTGAAAGGGAAATGGCAACAGTTGATAATCTTGACTATCTTGAATCCTCTTCCATTGAAGGAATGTATACTTTACAAGTAAATTTTGAATATGGTGTGGATATAAATGTTGCATATCAGGATGCCACAAGTGCTATGGGCCGTGCGATGAAAAACCTTCCGAGAGATATAGAATATGTAATCATTAAGGCAGACCCTTCCCAACTTCCTGTCACACAGGTAGTCATTCAGAGCAGTCAATGGGACCTTGTTAAATTAAGATTGTGGGCAGAGAATTGGTTACAGGACCAATTACTTGCAGTTCCCGGGGTTGGAGGAACTGAAATAGTTGGTGGATTGAAAAGAGAAATAAGAGTAAATTTGGACCCAATGTTTTTAGAAAAGTATGGCTTAACTTTATCTGATGTCATAAACCGCCTGAGAAAAGAAAATGTAGAACTTTTTGGAGGACGCGTTATTACAGGAAGACATGAGTTTATAGCAAGAACTGTAGGTGAATTTACTGATATAGAAGAGATAAAAAATATAGTTGTAGCAAAAAATGAAAATGGTCAAATACTTATGAAAGATATCGCAGAGGTTAAAGATGCAAATGAAGAAGTCAGAGTAATTACTCGTTTTAATGGTAAACCCTGTGTAAAAGTAAACATTCTCAAACAGGCGGAAGCAAATACAGTGGAAGTAGCCAAAGGAGTAAAAGAAAGAATAGAAAAACTTAAACCCGCTTTTCCGCCACATCTAAAACTTGATATGGTGGAAAACCAGGCGGATTATATAATTTCAGCCATTTCAGGAGTCAAAAATACAGCGATTATAGCAGCAATATTAGTTGTTTTAGTAACATACCTATTTTTTGGAACATGGTGGCAGGTATTGGTTATGATGATTGCTTTACCCATCACCCTTATTCTCAATTTTGGACTGATGAAATTAGGGAATTTTTCTTTAAACATTTTTTCTTTAGGTGGTCTTGTAATTGCTATAGGTGTTCTTTTAAGTAATACAGTTGTAGTCGTTGAAAATATTACAAGATGGTATACTTCACATAAAAGTTTGGAGAAAAGAGAATGCGTCTTAAAAGCCACAGAGGAAGTAGGGATTCCAATTATTGCCTCTACGCTTACATTTTTATCTCTTTTTGTCCCTTTTCTTCTTGTCCCAGGGCTTATTTCTTTACTATTCAGAGAACTGATACTTGTTGTTGCAGGTGTTGTTTTAATAAGTTTAGGAGTTGCAGTTACAATAACCCCATTGGCAACAGAAAAACTTATGCCTGAAGTTTCTTCCACTTATAAAAAACAAAGAATTTTTGAGAAGATATTCAACAGAATATTAGAGAAATATGGAAGTTTTATGAAACAAATCATATATAAAAGATGGGCAATTATTTCAATCTTTTCACTTATTTTAATTTTATCTCTTTTCCTTTTTACCAAACTTGGTAGTGAATTTCTTCCTTTAATGGATGACGGAAGGATTATGATAAAAGTTAAATTACCTACCGGTGCTTCGGTATGGGAAACAGATAAAGTTTTAAAACAAATTGAAGGGATTATTAAAAATGATAAAACAATAGAAAGTTATTTTACGCTGGTAGGCGGAAAGGTCTGGGGTCTTTACACTTATGAAATTGCGAACGAAGGGGAAATTGATATTCAACTTGTTCCAAGAAATAAGAGGAATATTTCAACTAAAAAATATGTAGAACATTTACGTCCATTGCTAAATAAGGTATTGGTTCCTGGGGGTAATGTAATGGTAAGACAGATGGATGTTAAAGGAATCAGGAAAATAGGGGAATCGGATATTGAGATAAAAATTAAAGGTTCTGAGATAACCCAACTTTTTAATCTTGCTTCCCAGATGGCAAAGATGATGAATGAGAGGCCTGATTTAACAAATGTTTATGTATCTCTGGATATGACAAAACCAGAATTTCAAATAATTCCTGATAGAACAAAAATTGCAGAACTTGGGCTTTCTGTTGATGATATATCTCAGTACTTAAAAGCATTTATAAATGGTTTTGTACCAACTCAATACAGAGAAGGAACTGAATATTATAATATTAGAGCAATAATCCCTGAAGAAAAAATTACATCCCGGAGTGATATTGAAAAACTTCCTTTATTAAAAGGGCAAAATGGATATATTCGTTTATCAGATGTTGCTCAGGTAATTCCAGCAGTTGGTCCAGTAGAAATTATAAGGGAAGACCAGGTGAAAGAAGTAATTGTTCGTGCAGATGCTTCAGGAGTTAGTATAGGAGAAGCATTAAAAAACTTAAGAAAGTCATTAGAAAAAATAGAAATTCCTCCTGGCTATGAAATTTCCTTTGGTGGTAAAGTTCAGATGATGCAAGAAATGGTAAGGGTTATCATTGGGATTATTATTTTCGCCTTGCTGTTCTCATTTATTATACTTGCAGTGCAGTTTAACAGTTTTAAATTACCGGGTATTATCTTAGGATGTATTCCTTTTACTATTTCGGGTATGATTTATATGTTATTTCTTTCTCATCTTCCATTAGGAGCACCTGTAATAATTGGGATTCTTGTTGTAATAGCAGCCCTTGCCAATGATGGTGTTCTTTTATTAACTTTCATAAATCAATTAGAAAAAACGGAAAATTTATTACCTGAAGAATCTGTGGTAAAGGCAGGTATGTTAAGGTTAAGACCAATTGTGATGACAACAGTTCCTGTTATTATGGGCTTTATTCCATTAATATTCAATCTTGGAGGTGGTGGAGAAATGTTGCAACCAATGGCTGCGGCTGCGGTTGGAGGATTAATTTTTGAAATTATGGTTGCGTTGATATTGATGCCGTGTTTATATGTTACCTTCACAAGAAGAAAACTAAAAAAAGAAAATGAAACTTAAAAATATAAAAAGGGATGGTTTATGGAAAATGTGAGTTATTGGGGTAGTTTTATTCTTGGGATTATTACAAGTTTTTCTCCCTGCTCTCTTGCTATTTTAATTGCAGTTTTGTCTTTTATAATAACAGAGGAAGAAAATTTAAAGGAAGGGATTTATATAGGGATTTCTTTCACAACTGGTATGGCTCTTATATTTTTTATTTTTGGTCTTTTCATTTCAAAAATAGGTCAATTTTTAAGATTTTCGCATTTATTTTATTTAATTGCAGGACTCCTTCTTATATTTTTTGGAATTTCAAACACAGGTATTCTTAAGAAAAAGAAAGGTCAGAGTTCCGTTGGATTTATACAGAAAATAGGTTTTTCAGTTATTCAAATAAATAAATACTCAAAGATTTTAACTTCTTTTTTATTTGGTATCCTTTTTTCTCTTGGATGGGCTCCGTGTGCTATGTCATTAGTTATGCCAGTTGCAATTCTTGTTATGAGTCAGGATATAAGTATCTGGAAAGGCGGATTTTTGCTTTTTCTTTTTGGTCTTGGACATGGAGTTCCAGTTATTCTATTATCAGGGTTATCAGGAAAAATGAGGGCAAATCTCTCCAGAAAATTTACAAAAAAAGGAGAATATATAACAAAAGGTTTTGGTATTTTAATAATAATTCTGGGGCTTCTTTTTATTCTTTATGGACCTGAAATAAATAAAATACTCGGAGGTAAAAAATGAAAAAAATTATAATTTTCTTTCTTTTTGTTTCTTTAT
>Ga0272448_1002588_pt1 | contig 22391 bp, 18 predicted proteins | sample YNPCB0191_FD_202220 | JGI IMG/M metagenome (GOLD analysis project Ga0272448, IMG submission 202220) | Hot spring sediment microbial communities from Yellowstone National Park, WY, United States - YNP-CB-019-1 | ecosystem: Environmental > Aquatic > Thermal springs > Hot (42-90C) > Sediment... | reverse complement strand
GTCGCAGCGTCTTTTGCCGGATCGGACGAAGCCCGGCGGCGGCGGCCTCGGCCATGAATTGCCTCAACGGTGCCGGCCGGCCCCGAGGGGCGGCGCGCCCCAGGAGCCGTCGGGCGAACCATCGCCAACGCGTTCGCAGCCCGGGCGAGTAGTAGGACAGGATCGCATATCGCCGGGTGACGCGGCTCAGTTCCGCGAAGATTCGTGCCCGGGTATCCGCGTTGTGAATGTGGTGCAGCAGCCGGTGGCAGAAGATGATATCGACGCTGTGGTCGGGCAGGCTCATGTGCTGGATGTCCGTTTCGAGGTACTCCACGCAGGGGTGTGAGACCTCCTCGCGGGCCATTTCCAGCATGACGGGCGACGAATCCGCCAGGATCAGCTTGTTCGAGACCTCGCCGAACAGCGGCGAGAGGCGCCCGTTGCCGCTTGGGATATCGAGTGCCACCTCGAAGCGGCCGAGACCGCCGAGCAGTTCCCGCAGGATGGCCCGCTCGATCCGGTCGATTCGCACGTGCCGGCCCTTGCGGTATCGGTCGCGGTAGCGCTCGGCCTGCTGCCGCGTGATGAATCGGGCCGCGAAAAGGGCGTGATCGGACCCGGCATCCGCGACAGACTGATTCGGTGCGCATTCAGGATTCATAATACCGGTATCTCAAATAACGCATGGTAGGCCCCACCTCGGCATGCTGTCAACCGGGCCCGTGTTCCTGCGGTTTGCTCTTGACGTTCAGACCGCACCGCCGCGAGGAGACTCATCCGAGTTTTGCAATCCGCAATCGGGGGGGGCGGTGGTGGTGCGGGGCACCTGTCGTGAAAGGACGCAGTACACGTATTGGCAGCCGTTCATCGAGTTCCTCGATAAGGTGCTCGCGTCGAAGTCGGCGGTCGTCACGACGAGCCAACTGGTTGATCTCTATGGAAAGTGACGTCGCCGCCGGGGCGGGTCAGGCCGATGGTGCCCCGGGACGGGGCCGCTGCGCCTGCTCGCCGGGCGGTTCGAGCAGTGCCCGCGGAGCGCCGATATCCACCAGCACGATACGTCCGGTGTAGCGATCCGCGCCGGGGGCGTCGAAGCCGACCTTTCGGGCCGCCATGGTGATCGTCAGGTCGGCCTCGATCGTGGCGTTGCTCGGCCGGCCGGTGTCGGCGTCAAGGCCGCTCGGAACGTCGATCGCCACGACCACCGGCCTCCGCGCCGGCGGGTTTGTGCCGGTCTTCTGCCGGGCCGAGCTGCCGCGAACGTTGTTGATGGCGTCGATGACCGCATCAAGCGGAGCGCGGACCTGCCCGGTGAACCCGGTGCCGAGCAGGGCGTCCACAATCACATCGCAGGCCCGCCACTTCGGGATGGCGGCCGCGAGCGAATCCGGCGCGCGGACGTCCACGATGGGCAGCCCCATGCGTTCGACGATTCCGTAGTTGACCGCTGCGTCGCCGGAGAGCCTGGCGGGGTCGGTCGCCACGTACAGTGCCACGCCGATCGCGCAGTTCGCCAAGTGCCGGGCAATGACGAACCCGTCGCCGCCGTTGTTCCCGCTGCCGCAGACGATGGCGACGGACCCGCCCGTCGGTGCCGGCAGAAGCTCGCGGCGGATTACGCGCGCGGCGTTGCGCCCGGCGTTCTCCATCAACACGATCCCCGGCACGCCGTACTCCTCGATCGCGAGGCGATCGATCCGTCGGATCTGTTCGCGCGTGAGGGCCTTGTCGGGGGGCATGGGGTGCTCCTGCGGTTGCAGCGGCGTCGGCAGGCCGCCGGCGTGTTTCATTGTAAAGGCCCCCGGTGGCACGGCAACAGGATTCGCCGTCGCGGCGGGCTTCCCGTGCACTCGGGGCACGCCGGCGATTGATCGCGCATCGCATTCGCAGGGGGTCGGACGAGTTTCCACGCCCCGGAGCTCGTTTGCTTTCCAACGCCGACGGGGCTGACTAGAATTGATGTTCGAAATGGCACAACGAGACTACTACGAGGTTCTGGGCGTAAGCCGCAACGCGAGCGAGCAGGACATCAAGCGCGCCTATCGCAAGCTGGCCAAGCAGTACCATCCGGACCGCAACCCCGGCGATCCCAAGGCCACGGAGAAGTTCAAGGAGGTCCAGCAGGCCTACGAGGTCCTCAGCGACAAGACCAAGCGTGCGCAGTATGACCAGTTTGGTTTTGTCGGCGCCGGGGCAGGGCCGGGCGGCGCGGGCGGGTCGTGGCGGCCGGGTCCGGGCGGGGCGCATGTGTATACCTGGTCGAGCGACGGCGACATTCCGATCGAAGATATCGAAGATCTGTTCGGCGCGTTTCGCTCCGGCGGTGAGCGAGATATCGGCGGCGGGGGCGGGATCTTTGACCAGATCTTCGGCCGGCGGCGCCCGGGCCAACGGGCGCGGGCCACGCGGATCGATCCGGAGAACGAGGTTCAGGATCTCGAGCATCACCTGCAGCTCACGTTCGATCAGGCCGTGCATGGAGCGACGCTCGAACTCGACATCAACCGCAATGGCGCCATGGGCTCGTCGGAGAAGCTCAAGGTGCGCATCCCCCCGGGCATCCGCGAGGGGCAGCGGATACGGCTCCGGGGCAAGGGGCGGCCCGCTCCCGACGGTTCCGCGGCGGGCGATCTCTACATCGTCTGTCATGTGCAGCCGCATCCATACTTCGCGCGGCAGGACAACGACCTCTACCTCGACGTGCCGTTGACGATTGCCGAGGCGACGCTCGGGGCCAAGGTTGAGATTCCGACCATGGACGGCCCGACGCGGATCACGGTGCCGCCCGGCACGGCCAGCGGGACGAAACTGAGGCTTCGCGGCAAGGGCGTGGTGGATCCCAAGACGGGCGTGCGCGGCGACCTGTACGCCGTCGTGCGGATTGTGCCGCCCCGGAGACTCACGCCGGAGCAGCGCGACTTGATCGAGCGGTTTCAGCGGGCCGGCGGCGGCGAGGAAAACCCCCGCGCGGGGCTCTGGTGACAAGGGGTGCGCGATGGGCGGCAGTGATGGGGACCGTCGGCGCGCCGCGATCCTTCTCTTGTTTGCGGGCATGATGCTCGTGGTGCTGGCGGCAGTCGCGTACGTTTCGTGGGAACGCAGGCGGCTGCCCCCGCCGACGACGCAATTGACCGAGGCCCGGAAGGCGGAGCTTCGGTCGCGTGTCCGCGCCCCGCTGCGGATCCTGATCGCGGCGACGGGGCTGATGTTCCTCTTCGTGATTCTCGGGTATGCGTTTCTCGCGTGGAGCCGGGCATACCGCGCCCGGTTGATGCGACCGCCGTCGCCCCCGACGCCCGTCGAGGATCTGTGGAGCCTGCATAAGCTCCCCGAGGAGGTCGATGAGCCGGGCCGGGCGGAAGATGCCTCGGATGACGAGGAATCGTAAGGGCGAGCGTTATCGTGGCCGGACCGCCGGGGCGGCCGTTACAGCTCGCCGGGCCGTTCCCCCAGCGCCTGGTCCGTTACGGCAAGCCATTCCTCGCATTGCTGACGCCGCCGGGCGTCGGTGAGCCGGTTGCGAACCTCGTGCAGATACTGCCTGGCGCGCTCGAACTGTTGAAGATCCCGTGCGAAGATGATGCCCAGCAGCAGCCGCACCTGGTCGGCATCCGATGCGCTGGGGTAGGTCTGCACGTATCGTTCATAGGCGGCGGCAGCCTGGGGCATGCGCCCCATCGCGTAGAGCTGATAGGCCACCTCGAGCTGCTGATCCCTCGCCAGTGCCTGCGAGGGGTCCGCCTGGAGCAGTTCCTGATACAGTTCCGCGGCGGTTACGCGGTCGCGTCCCGCCAGCGCCTGGGCGATCCGGCCGCGCAGGTCGGCCACGTGGTCCGTCGGGACTTCCTGCACCGCCGCGCCCGAGGCGGAAACGGGCCGGGCCACACGTCCGTACTGTGCGATTGCCCGGGCGGTCGGGTCTCGCAGCGCGCTGCTGACGCTCTGGCGGTGATACCAGCGGTGCCAGAGCGCAATGATGTCGAACTGGTCGCGCGGCAGCGCCCGCACCCACAGCAGGATGACGGCCGCCAGGAATCCGTAGAGGTAGCCGGCCAGGTGGGCGCCGTACGCTACCTGAGCGGATTCTCCCGAGTCGCCGAAGCGGGGTGCGATGATGTTGTCCCACAGGATCATCTTCGCGAGGATGATCAGCACGCTGGGCAGCTCGATCACGCCCACCAGGAACCACCAGTAGATGAATTCGATATTGCTCCGGGGGAAGAGCGCGAGGTACGCGGTTGTGACCGCCGCGATTGCGCCGGAGGCTCCCAGCACGGGGTTGTTGGTGAAGAGGCAGTACCCGGCGCCGGCAAAGATGCCGCCGCCGAGGTAGAAGAGCAGGTACGGCAGGTGCCCCATCTTGGCGTTGACGCTGTTGCCGAAGACCCACAGGAAGATCATGTTCCCGATGAGGTGGACGGTACCGCCGTGCAGGAACTGGTAGGTGAAGAACTGGTAGAGCCGCGGTTCCGCGCCGTCGAGGAGGTAGCTGCGCGTCCACGCCGCAAGCGGATCGGAGTAATCTCCGATCGCCCGGCCCTGCCCCTGCAGCGAGTACGATGCGAGGAAGGCCAGCACGTTCGCACCGATCAGCCCGTAATTCACCCAGGGCGTGCGTCTGACCGGACTGTCGGTTCGAATCGGGAACAGCATTCGTGCTCGGCCCCCGTCTCGTTCATACGCGGCCTCGTCGTCGGACCCGCGATCCGACGCGATCCGCTTACGCGGTGGGCGCCGCCTCCGGGGGCGGGGTGGTCGTCGCCTGCACGAAACGCATCCGCATTTCGTACAGCGCGGCGTCGAGCAACCGCCGTTCGTCGTCCGTGAGGTTCCCCTTCGTTTTCTCCTGAAGCAGCGCCAGGAGGTCGATGTGGTGCTTGGCGATTTCCAGGTCGGGTGCGATGACCCGTCCGTCCGGTGTTCGCATACCGCCCAGACCGATCATCGCCTGCATCAGGATCATGTTGATGAGCTCGGCGAATGTCGGTTCCGGGAGCGGACCTGCCGAACCCGCGTCTTCCGTTTCCTCGATGAGGCGTTCCTTTTCCTTGCGGGCCTCTTCCTTCCAATCCGAGTCCACGTGGATCTTCGGATTCTCGCCGGGTTTGTCGGCCATGCCGTGCACTCCTTGTCTCTGACGCCTGCGTTCCTGTCTTGCGCCGTTCGTTGTCGGCACTATACCATTATGCGGCCCTGGCGCACACCCCGGCCGCCGCCGCTCCGGCCGGCCCGGAATGCGGTGCATCCGGGCGCCGGGTGTCGGGAATCGCTCCGGCCGCCCGCAGAGGGCCGCCCCGCGCCTTCAGAAGTCTCCCGCCGCCGGCAGGGTGTCGCAGAGCTGCGCCAGTTTCGCCCGTGGAAACAGGGCGAAGAAGTACTCCCGGCCGGTCGCGATGCGGTCCTGCCGGACCATGTGTTCGATTCGTTCCAGCTCGGCCCGGGCTTCGTCCACCACCGACGGGCGCAGCGCGAGCAGTTGCGCGTTGAGGCCGCGAAGCCGCTCGAAGACTTCGCGGCGGGCGGAATGGTCGCGTCGTCCGTCGGCGTCCCGCCGGAGGCTTTCGGATTGCTCGATGGCGTGCAGCCGTGCCGCAAGCAGGGGCAGCGCCTCCGGGATGTCCGTTGCCCAACGCTCCGGCTGGTATCGAACGTCCCGCACCCGGCGGCGGGCGGCGAAGAGGTCCGCCCGGCTCACCGGGCTGCGCGGTAACGGCAGCCGGAGCGTCGCGGATACACACGCCATCGCGGGCGGCTCGATGCCGTAGTAGGAGCGGATGATCCTGTCGGTGATGCGGTCGTACTTGGCTCCGCCGATCCCGTGGACGAACAGGTCGCACGCCAGCAGCCTGGCCCACAGCGTCAACGCGAGTGCCCGCGGGCGAATGACCCGGCCGCCGGCGGCATGGAGGAGCCGGGCGAATCGCTCGCCGTCGTTGAGTTCGTCCGTCGCGATCGTGCCGGCCGGTTCGGTCCCCGCGAAGAAGCGAATCTGCCCCGCCGCCTGTTCGACATAGAGGCGTTGTCGCGGCGAACCGGTGGCACAGACCCAGAGAGGCAGTTCCACGCGGGATCCGGCGATGTGCAGATCGGGGATCGGCCGATCGGCCTCTCGAATGCCCTCCTCGCGCCGATATTCGGCGAGCGCCTGGTTGTAGCTTGCGGCGAACTCGCGAGCGCGGCGGATCCAGTCGGCCGGCATGGGCCCGCCCCAAACGCGGCCGACACGGACATCGCGCAGGTGCACGTCGAAGAGCCGCTCGACGGCCGCTCTTCCCGCGGCCATCTGCCCTGCCAGACCACCGTCGTGCGGCGTGCAGAACCCTTCAAAAAAGGCGGGCATGGCGGATGCGTCATACGCGTCGGCCAGCAGCCCCGCGATTCGCTCGCGGATCTGCCGGCTCGTCCGGGCGTCGAGGCCTGGCAGAAACTCATACGGCAGCCCGGCACCCTTTTCGACGAAGGGGACCTGATGCACGACGATCTCTCCGGCCGTGACGACCGGGACGGCAAGGGCGAGCGTCTTAGGCACGTCGTTGTCCACGACGAGGTTCACGGCGGCCCCTTTCAGAGCGCGAGCCAGCCGATCGGCGACGATGTACTTTGCCCATACGCCGGGGTGGATGAACTCCGGCTGATGCCCCGTCATGATTACGGGCGTGCCCCCGTCCACACCGATCGCCGCGCGCGTTTGCCGCCGCAGGGTCGCCCAGTCGGCGCCGGCGATACCGCCGGGGTACGAGGCAAAGCGGGAGCGGTTCTCCGCCGCGAGGGCGCGAAGCTTTTGCGCGGCGGGTTCGATCAGGATCGCGCCGTCATGAGCAGGGGTGCGAAGCGCTTGGAAGTTCAGCATTGTCGGCTGGTGCAGCAGTTGCCTTCCGTCGTTTCCTCGGCCGGGGCGCCCGCCGGCTTGGCGGCGAGCTCTGTGGCGAGCACCTCGAGATAGTGTTGCAACCGCGCTCGCGGGTCATCCAGGTTGCCGCCGAAGTGACGCCCCGGATCCTTGTAAATCAGCCGGATGGGCAGTTCCCGGATTCGCAGCCCGGCGCGGACGGCCTGGACCCAGAACTGCAGCGGCATCGCGTACCCCGGGACCGTCAGGTGCAGGCGGGTCAGCGAGGCCACGCGGTACGCCTTGAAGCCGCAAAACGCGTCCGTGATGTTCATGCCCATGGCGCAGTTGAGCAATCTCGTGATGCACATGTTGATAGTCTGGCGGTCGTGCGGGGGGTGGTTGTCGCCGTCGAAATGCCGCAGGTAGCGCGACCCGCTGATGATGTCGGCATTGTCCTCGCGGGCAGCGGCAAGAAACTCGGGGATGTGACTGGGTTCGTGTTGTTCGTCGCAATCCATGCTGATGAGCCAGTCGTACTTGTGACGGATGGCGAATTGGAACGCGTCGATGAGGCTCTGTCCGTAGCCTTGGTTGTTCGGGTGTCGGATGCGGAAGATGCCTGTCTCCGATGCCAGGAGCCGGGGCGTATCGTCGGTCGAGCCGTCATCAATGAGCAGAATGTTGCGGATGTGCTTGCGGACTTCCGTCAGAACGCCGCGCAAGTGCTTGGCCTCGTTGAAGATGGGTATGGCGACCAAGGCTCGCATAAGACCCGCGCGTCCGAAAAAGATCAACCGAACCGCCCGTAAGCGACGATGGTATTCTAGGGTAGGTTGGAGCGAAAACCAAGGCAGATAAACGGCCAGTAGTACCGCCGAGCCTTGTGCAGCGTGCCGGAATCTGCGGTCGCAAGAGCCGCGGAGCGGGCCATGTCGGCGAGCGTTGCGCCCTTTGAGTGCAAGCAAGAGCCCGCTGTCTCGCCCGCGAGTTTTCTGGTCGTCGGTTGACTCACGGCCATCGCGCTCCGCTCCAAATGCCTGAACTGACGGATATTCGTCAGTGGTATTCGCTCAGCGGCGCTCCCGATAACGATCTGTGGAGATGCGTCGCTCGCGCGAAGTCTGCGGTGTTGAACCGGATTCGGATGGAGTCACATGCGGATGCGTTGGATGGTGCGGCGGTTCGGGTGGCTCGGGGGCTGTGTGATCCTCTTGACGGCATGCGGATGTGCGTCGTGGACGGATCGTGTGGCCCAGCAGCGGGTGGACCGGGGTATGCGCTTGCTGAAGGCGGACAACCTGGATGCCGCGCTGGCGGAGTTCCAGCAGGCCGTTCAGATCAATCCGCGGCTGGCCGTGGCGCATTCGTCGCTGGGCGTAGCGTACAGGCGAAAGGGCGACTACGAGCAAGCGGCCCGGAGCTTTGCCGAGGCGGTAAAGCTCAATCCCTTCAGCTTCAGCGACACGTTCCAGCTTGCGCAGATGTACTACCACCTGCGGCAGCTCCGGGATGCGATCCGGGCATATGTGCACGCGTGCGAGCTTGATCCGAACAACTTTGACGCGCATCTGAATCTGGGCGTGTGCTACCAGCAGGAGGGCGAGCTGGATCAGGCGATTGTATTGTACAGGAGGGCGATCGAGCTGCGGCCGGACAGCGCCTTTGCGCACAGCAACCTCGGGGCGGCGTACGATGCGCAGGGCCGCTTCTATGAGGCCATCCACGAGTACAACGAGTCGCTGGAACGGGACGGCAATCAGCCGATGGTGCTTGTGAACCTCGCGACGACGCTGATGAAGCAGGAGCGCTTTGCGAACGCGCGAAGCGCCCTCGAGCTGGCTGTGAAGATCGATCCGGAAATGGCCCTCGCGCACTCTCAACTGGGCTATTGCCTTTTCCGCGAAAAACGGTACGAAGAGGCGATTGCGGCCTACGAGCGGGCCCTGGCGATCGATCCGAAGTTCGCCGAGGCGCACGCGGGCCTTGGAGTGGTCAAGATGAGCCGCTACCTTGTGGACAAGGCACGTCTGGATGATTATCAGGCGGCCGTTGACCACTGGCACCGTTCGCTCGAGCTCAACCCGCAGCAGGCGAAGCTCCGCAAGCTTGTGGAGAAGTACCGGATTCGTTCGGAGGATCCCAACGCGGTCCTTCTGAGTCAGTGAGGTAGAGAAGAAGCCATGCTGATTCAACGTGCGGTTCGATCATGTGCGGGGGCCTTGTGTCTTGCGCTCTTCGGGCTGCTCGGCGGTTGCCAGGGTGCGCGGCAGGCGTCGCCGGACGGCCATTGGGCGCGCGAAGCAGCCGCGGTGGCCGCAGAGCGGCTGCGCGCCGCTCCCGGTGGCGTCGTCGAGGGCAGCGGCCGGGCCTTGGCCGTGCGGCCGGCGAACGGGGCGCCTGCGTCCTCCCCGGTCTGTCCGGCAGGGGTGGGTGCGGACATTCCTTCCGCGCAGCCGCAGACGGCGGCCGGCGATCGGCGCGCCGGGGAGCGACCGTTCCTGCTTGCGGCTCAGGCGCCGGGGTTGCCGCAGGCCGTGCCGGTTTCGCCGGAGGAAGGGCCGGACGCGATCTTCGCCGCGACGATGCCCGATACGTCCGAAGAGACGGACGCCGCTTCCGGAACACCCGCGACGCAACCGGCGGAGGCCCGCGGGCCGCTGCCGGGCTTCTTTGAAACGCTGGTCCGTGACGGCAAGCGCACGCCGCGGGAATTGTGGCGCGATACAAAGCGCGTCTACACGAACACCCCGAACCTGGTCATCCTCGGGCTGGCCGGTGCGGCGTCGATCGCCCTTCATCCGGAGGCCGATCATCGGATCGCCCGGCACTTCGACCACCACCACATCATGACGAAGGATGCCCGCAGCACGTTCGAGATCCTCGGCAACCCGGGCATTCACTGGGCCGTGGCCGGCACGATGTACATCGCCTCGCAACAGCTTCAGATGACGAAAGAGTACGAGGTGGCCCGCACACTCGTTTCCGCCCTGATTATCAACGATCTCAGTTGCCTGACGTTGCAGATGGCGGCCTGGCAGAAGGATCCCAGCGGCAGGTACTTCGGCTGGCCTTCGGGCCACGTTTCCAGCACGATGACGGTTGCGGCGGTCATGCATCAGGCCTATGGGCCGCTGGCGGCGGCACCGCTGTACGGCCTCACGACGTTCGTTGCGATCGAGCGCCTGGACGACAAGGACCACTGGCTTTCCGATGTGATCTTCGGCGGGGCATTGGGCTGGGTCGTCGGGCACACGGTGGCCGGCGGGCGTCTCCCGGAGATCGGCGGCGGCCAGATTGTTCCCTACGTAGACCCGCTGACGGGCTCGGCGGGCGTGGCGTGGTGGAAGAGCCTGTAGAAAGAAGAGCGGGAAAGCAGAGATCGGGGTGGGCGCCCGCCGACTATCTCGCTGTTCCATCAGGGGTGACGGGCAGGCCGATTTGGGCAGGCGGTGCGGGCGACGGACGCGTCGTCGGTGCCGCTTCCCGGGCTGCGCCGGCCTTGTGTGATTCCCACCATTGCGTGTACATCCGCGCCACCGCATCCTTCCGATCCGGCGGGTCCGTCGAGCGGAACCCGAACGACTCGCCGGTGATTCGTTGCAGCGCGCGTGCGGCGAGGTCCGCTACGGTGGCCGGCGCCCGGATCTCCGCGAGGGACTTCGGATCGAACCCTTTGCCGGCGAGGTCTGCGCCCATCGCCTCGATCGCACGTTGCAGCGCGCGGTCGGCGGCGGGCTGCGTGGCTACGGGTCGCTCATCCGTCAGGCATTCGATCAGCGCGGGCACCGCTTGCCGGTCGCCGATGAGGCCGAGCGAGTCGATCGCCTGCGCCCGCAGCGTCGCGGATCGCTCTCCGACCGACCGGGTGCGAACGGTTTCGACCAGCGCGGCGGCGGCCGGCGGCGTGCCGATGTGCTGCATCGCGACGGCGGCGGCGAGGGCGGTGTCCGTATCCTCCGAACGGAGCATCTTTATCAGGCTCGGCATTGCCGACTTGTCGTGGTACAGCGCCAGCCCAAGGGCCGCGGCCTCTCGAACGTCGGCGTCTGCGTCGCTCATTGCCCGCAGCAGCAGGGCCCTGGCCCGCTCGGAGCGGCACCGGTGCAGGATACCGACGGCCTCCAGCCGGACCTCGGGCGACGCGTTTCGCAGGAGCCGGTCCGCCGTGCCGACGGCCCGATCGCCGATCGACGCGAGGCAGGCGAAGTAATACGCGCGCGACGCCGGCGAGTCGGCGTGAGCCAGTCGGTGGCCCCACCAGCGGGCGCGGATCTCCCAGCGGAAGAGCATTGCCACCGCCCAGAGCACGACGAGCGCGGCGATCATGATCCACATGCGGCGGCGGACGTGTTGCAAACCGGCATCCGGCGAAGCGAGGGTCATAGTCGTGACACGAGTCTATGACGGGCCGCGCCGGGTTTCCAGGCTGGACGGGGCAGGCGCCGCCCCGTACCCTCTTGCGCCTGTATGGGCCCGATGGGTCTTCGTGATGCCGCCGTCGCCATCGTTCGCCGTCTGCACGCGCACGGCCATGTTGCGTACTTTGCCGGCGGCTGCGTCCGGGACATGCTCCTCGGGCGCGAACCGAAGGATTACGACATCGCCACCGATGCGCAGCCTGCGGAGATCGTACGGCTGTTTCGCCGGACGCGGAAGGTGGGTGCCCGGTTCGGCGTCGTGCTCGTTCGCGAGGGCCCGTATTGGATCGAGGTCGCCACATTCCGCACGGACCTGAGTTACTCCGACGGGCGGCATCCGGATGCGGTCCGCTTCAGCACCCCCGAGGAAGACGCCCGGCGGCGCGACTTCACGATCAACGGGATGTTCTTCGACCCGATCGAGGAGAAGGTAATCGACTTCGTGGGCGGCCGGGAGGACCTGGAGGCACGGCGGCTTCGGGCGATCGGCGAGCCGCGGCATCGTTTCAGCGAGGATCATCTCCGCGTGCTGCGGGCGGTGCGTTTCGCGGCGGCGTATGGGTGCCGGATCGAGCCTGCGACGTGGGAGGCGGTCCGGGAGATGGCCCCAACGATCCGCGATGTCAGCGCGGAGCGGATCCGGGAGGAGCTGGAGAAGAGCTTCGACGGACCGCATCGCGGCGAATCGCTCCGGCTGATGGACGAGGCCGGACTCCTGCCATATTTGTGGGAAGGGGCGACGTGGTCGGCGGATCATGTGCGGACCGCGCGGGCGGTTCTTTCGCATCTGCCGCCGGACGCGGGCTTCGGGCCGGTGCTGGCGGTGCTGTTGCTCGACCGGCCGGTGAAGGAGGTGCATCGCATCTGCCGTGCCCTGACGTGCAGCAACCGGACGCGGGAGCACGTCGCATGGCTCGTGGAGCACAAGGACGCCCTGGCGGAGCCGGCGCGGCTTACGCTGGCCGACCTGAAGCTTCTCATGCAGTCGCCGTGGTTTCCGGATCTGCTTGCCCAGTTCGCGGCCATGTGCAAGGCCGAGGGGCGCTCTCTGGATGCGTACGAGGCGGTGCGGGCCCGCGCGGCGGCGATTCCCGCGGAGGAGATTCGGCCGCCGCCGCTGGTTGGCGGCGAGGACCTCAAGGCGATGGGCCTGCGCGAGGGCCCGGTATTCAAGGCGATTCTCGATCGCATCTATTACGCGCAACTGAACAACGAGCTTTCCTCTCGCGAGGCAGCCCTTCAGCGGGCTGCCGAGGCGGCAAGAGAGGCGCCCCCTCCGTGAGGCGGGGGGCTCGTGCCGCTCCGCGGCTCTTCGAGCGGCGCCCCGGGGCGTTCGCACAATTCTTCGTACAGCGCGACCCACTGCTGCAGCGCTGCGGGCCAGTCGCAGTGCGTCCGCGCCCACGCCGCCGCCGCCGTCCCCAGCCGCCTTCGCAGGTCCTCGTCTTGCAGAAGATTTGCCATCGCCTCGGCCAGCGCGCGGGCATCGCCCACGGGTACCGTCAGGCCGGTCTGCCCGTCCCGGACGAGATCACGGCAACCGGGGGCCTTCGTCGTGACGATCGGTTTGCCGGCTGCCATGGCTTCCATCAGCGCGGTCGGCAAGCCCTCCGAGCGCGAGGGAAACGCGAACAGATCCGCCGTCGCCAGCAGCGCGGCGATGTCGTCGCGCCGCCCCAGCCGATGCACGAACGAAGCCGCGTTCAGCGCTTCGATGCGCCGGCAGACGGCGGGCTCGTACGCACCCTCGCCGGCGAGCAGGACGTGAATCGGCACGCGTTCTCGAAGCATGGCGCACGCCTGGATGAGCTCGTCGAGGCCTTTTACCGGATCCATGCGGCCTACCCAGAGCACGAGCGGGGCGTCTTCGGGAAGGCCGAGGTCGCGCCGCGGGATGGGCCGTGCGGCGGCGACTGCGGCGGTGTCGATGGCCCCGCGGATGAGACGAAGGCGGCTGCGGGGCACGCGTGCAGCGCGGTGCAGGTGATCGACCACGGATGGGGAGTTGCCCACGATCCATCGGCATCGCCGACACGTGAGCGTCTCGCCGCGGAGGTGCCAGGGCCGCTCGCGCTCGACGGTCAGGATGCTACAGACAATCCGATCGGCCGGTACGCCCGCGGCCGGGGCCACGAGCCGGGCGGCGACGTTGGCGTGAAAGAGCAGCGAGTGCACGATGTCCGGCCGGAAGGCGCGGATCGTGTGATACAGCCGAAGGAGCGCGCGGACGTCGTGGGCGCTGCGGGCGTTGCACGGCACAACCGGGATGCCCGCCGCCTGCAGGCGTTCGCCGACGGCCCCGACATCGGCCAGCGGCACGACGAGGACACGGAAGCGGTCACGGGGCAGCGATGTGGCCAGGCGCAGTACGTCCAGCGGCGTGCCGCCGACCTGCAGGTCGGTAATGGCCATCAGCACGCGGATGGGCGTGCTACCGGGGTTGTGTCGGCCGGTCGGCAAGGTTCGCTTCCGATTCGACGTTCGCGTCCGGCTTCGGCCGCGTTCGCAGGATTCTCTCGTTCACGCGTGGCAGCCAGTGATCGGCATGCGGCCACTCGTCCGGGCCGAGGAAAAGCCCCGGCGCGTCCGTTCCCTTGAACAGGTAATGGCTCACGAGCCAGATCCACTCGCTTCGGAGCACGAGGTCAACCCGTGCGTCCTCGGGGCCGGCGGCCCGCATGGCCTCGATCCAGCCGGCGGCGGCCGAGGGCAGGTCCTTGCGGCCGACACTCGTGCCGCGTTCAATGCAGCCCGCCCGGACGAAGAACGGCCGCACGTGCGTGGTGCCCTCGCCGCGCTGGAGCACAAGATACCGGAACTGCGCGACCGGGCGGACGAAGCGACAGGTTTCGCCGCGAAGCCAGTCGGCCCGTTGAAGACGCTGCTTGAGGCGGTTGGCCTCCTCGAACTGCCGGAGCTGTGCCAGCTCCCGCATTCTCTGTTCCCATCGCGGCAGCTCCGCACGCCAGAGGCCTGCGCCGAAGGCGGCCGCCGCCGCCGTCATTTCCCGGTAGCGTTCGAGCGGGATGCTCCCGTCGCACGGGGCGGGGCACTTGCCCATCTCGAAGTAGGCGCACGGTTGTCCGTGCGGCGCTTGCTGCAGGATGTGGTAGTAGCGGCAGAGATCGAAGAGGTCCTCCAGCATTTCGATGAATCGCTCGGCGGCTGCGCGTGTGGGGAAGGGCCCCAGGGCGTTGCCCGCCTCGGGCAGCAGCTTCACCGGCACGAACTGCGGCAGATGGGCCGAGGGGTTCACGTGTACGAACCAGGCGGGTCCGAACGCGCACGCCTCCAGGTAGGTGCCGGGCATCAGGGCCCGCGCGACCCGGTGAAACTCGAATGCCGTTTCGAAGGGCGAGCAGGTCCGCCGCCAGTAAACGCGCCGCACGACGGCCTTCAGATCGGCGCGCTTTTTCGATGCCTCCGGCGGTGGCGAAAGCCGGTATCCGACCGCGCGGCGCACGCTCTCACTGCTTGCCAGCAGGACGAGGCGGCCCTCCGCGTCCGTCAGCGCGTACACCCCGCCGCCGCCGGGCAGGGCCTTGCCCCAGTCGGGGTTCGTGTCGCAGACGTCCGTGCGATGCTCGAACAGACTCGCCAGATCCACGGGATTAGCTTAGGCCCGCCGTCCCGTTCCGCCAACACCCCCCGGCTTTGCGCCGGCCAAACGCCCTCTCGCATCCTCGCCGGGTTCGCTATAAAATCAGCCGACTCGGGGCGGGCCGCGACGGTTGTCGGCTTACAGGCTCCGCCCAGGGCCGGGTTCACCAGGGTTACGGAACGTGAAGACTGCCGATCAGGTACGATCTGAGTTCATCGAGTTCTTTGTTCGCCACGGGCACACGGCGGTGCCCTCCTCGCCCGTCGTGCCGCACGACGACCCGACGCTGTTGTTCACCAACGCCGGGATGAATCAGTTCAAGGATGTGTTCCTGGCGACGGGCTCCCGGCCGTACTCGCGGGCCGTCGACACGCAGAAGTGCATCCGCGCCGGCGGCAAGCACAATGACCTCGACGACGTCGGCCACGATACCTACCACCACACCTTCTTCGAGATGCTCGGGAACTGGTCGTTCGGCGACTACTTCAAGAAGGAAGCGATCGCCTGGGCGTGGGAGCTGCTGACAAAGGTGTGGGGCATCGACAAGCGCCGCCTGCACGCGACGTACTTCGAGGGCGACGAGCACGAGGGGCTGGAGCCCGATATCGAGGCCCGTGACCTCTGGGCGTCGGTGACCGATATCGACCCCACACACATCCACCCCGGCAGCAAGAAGGACAACTTCTGGGAGATGGGCGACACCGGCCCGTGCGGCCCGTGCAGCGAGATCCACATCGACCAGACGCCCGACCTGAGCGGCGGCAGACTTGTCAACGCCGGCGACCCGCGCGTCATGGAGATCTGGAACCTCGTTTTCATCCAGTACAACCGCGCGCCCGACGGAAGGCTGACGCCGCTGCCGGCGAAACACGTGGACACCGGCATGGGGTTCGAGCGGATCACGGCCGTGCTCCAGGGGATGCAGACCGGCCGGCTGGGTCAGGTGAGCAACTACGACACCGACGTCTTTTCGCCGATTTTCGAGGGGATTCGGTGCGTCACCGGCGCGCCGGCGTACACGGGTCTGCTGGAGGCTGCTTCACCATCCGGAGCCCGCGATCCGCAACTGATGGTCGATATCGCCTATCGCGTCATCGCCGACCATATCCGATGTCTGACATTCGCGCTGACCGACGGCGCGGTGCCGGGCAACGAGGGGCGCGGCTACGTCCTGCGGCGGATCCTTCGGCGTGCGGTACGGTACGGCCGCCAGTACCTCGACGTGCACGAACCGTTTCTGTGCCGGCTCGTGCCGGTCGTCGTGGACGCGATGGGCAGCGCCTTCCCGGAACTGCGGACCAGGCCTGATCGCGTCGCCGACCTGATTCGTGAGGAGGAGGAGTCGTTCATTCGAACGCTCGACCGGGGCATCGCCTTGTTCGAGGAGGCGGCCGATCGCGCCCGGCAGGCCGGCCGCACCGTCGTCAGCGGCGAGGATGCCTTCCGGCTGCACGACACGTACGGTTTCCCGATCGACCTGACCGAAATCATGGCCCGCGAGCGCGGCATGACCGTCGATACGGCCGGATATGAGCGGTTGATGGAGGAGGCGAAGGAAAGGGCCCGCTCGGCCGGCAAGTCGCACGACGTCTTCGCCCTGGCCGTCGAAGGGGGTTTGCCGCCGACGGATGATTCTCCGAAGTACGAGGGACGATCGACACGGGCCCGGATCGTCGGCTGGGTCGCCGGCAACGAACTGCGAACGTCGGGCGTCCTGGAACGTACGGAGGACCGGGTCGCGCTCCTGTTGGACCGTACCTGTTTTTACGCGGAGGCGGGCGGGCAGGTCGGCGACAAGGGGGAGATCACCACGGATGCCGGCGCGTTCGAGGTCGAGACGACGCAGAAGCTCGGCGATGCCGTCGCGCATGTGGGGCGGGTGACTCGCGGAAGGATCGAGCCGGGTCAGGAGGCCGCGCTCGCGGTGGATGCGCGGCGCGAGCAGACGCGCAGGAACCACACCGCCACCCATGTGCTGAACTGGGCCCTGCGCGAGGTGCTGGAGATCGGCGGCGGGGGAAAGGTGGACCAGAAAGGCTCGCTTGTCGATCCGGAGCGAACGCGGTTCGACTTCTCGCACAACAAGCCGCTTACGTCGGAGGAGATCGATCGCGTCGTGGCGTTGTGCAACGAGAAGATCAGGGCCGATCTGCCGGTTCATACGAGAGTGGTGAAGCAGGCCGACGCCCTGAAGATCAACACGCTGCGGGCCGTCTTCGGCGAGAAGTACCCGGATGAGGTGCGGGTCGTTTCCTGCGGCGCCGACATCGACGCCATGCTGCGCGAGCCGAAGAACCCCGAGTGGATGCAGTACCCCGTCGAGTTCTGCGGCGGCACGCACGTCAATCGCACCGGCGAGATCGGCGTGTTCGTCCTGGTCTCCGAGGAGGCGGTGGCCAAGGGCATCCGCCGCGTCGTCGGCATTACGGGCGAGAAGGCGCAGAAGGCCATCGAGGCCGGCCGGCGCCTCCGCGAGAAGGCCGCCTCGATCCAGGCCGGGCCGCCCGACGGCGTGGCGGCCGGGCTGGCCGAGCTTCAGAGGGAAATGCCGGAGGTCGAGATTCCGCTTGCCGATCGCGTCGCCTTGCGCGATGCCGTCGCCGGGCTGCAGCAGATCGCAAAGAGGCAGAGCAAACAGGTTTCCGCCGAATCGGCCGGCGCCATCCGGGCCGTGCGTCAGCAACTCCTCGACGCGGCGGAGCGGATCAACGGCCACGCCCTGATCGTCGGCGAGGTGCCGAGCGCGCCGGTGGAACAGATCCGCGAGGCGGCCGATTGGCTCCGCACGCAGGCCGGCTCCGCGGCGGTGCTGCTCGGTATGCGCGGGGAGGGCGGCAAGCCGCTGCTGCTCGCGGCCGTCACCGAGGATCTGAAGAAGAACGGGCTGCACGCCGAAAATCTGATCAGAGAGATCGCCGCGCACATCGACGGCCGCGGGGGCGGCAAGCCCGACATGGCGCAGGCCGGCGGCAAGAAGGCCGAGGGGCTCGCGGCCGCGCTGAAGGCCGGGGCCCAGGCCCTGCGAGAGCAGCTTCGGTAATCCGCAGATTCCGCAGATCGTGCGGATGAAAGGCGCGTTGTCCGGAAGCCTACACTTGCGTAATCGGGGCCGTCGGCGGATTGATGAGGGAGCAGAGGATGGCGGTACCTGCTGAACCACGCACGCATCGAAAGATCCGGTTCATCAACCCGAACTGCGCGCTGTCCACGGTTACGATGCCGGAACTGATCCGGCACATGACCTTTACCCGCAAGGCGGTTTTTCATCCGACGGGCCTGAGCATCTGCGCGGCCGTCATGCCGCACGACTGGGAGATCGAGATCGTCGACGAATGCGCGATGGAGCAGCCGCACCGCCCGCGGGCCGATGTCGATATCGTCGGCATCACCGCGATGACGACGCAGGCGAACCGGGCCTATGCGATCGCCGACGAGTATCGCCGCCTGGGCGTGACGGTCATCATGGGCGGCATTCACCCGAGCGCGCTGCCGGATGACGCCTTGCCGCACTGCGACGCCGTGGCGAAGGGCGACGCGGAGAGCACCCTGCCCCACATGATCGCCGACTGGCAGCGGGGGCAGTTGAAGCGGGTGTACGACTGGGCGGAGTACCCTTCCGCCCCCATCGCCACGCCACGGAAGGACCTCCTGAATCCGCGCGACTACCTGATCTTCAACCCGATCCAGACGACCCGCGGCTGTCCGCACACGTGCACGTTCTGCACGACGCCGGGCGTCTTCGGCCGCAAGGTTCGCCAGCGGGAGATCCGCGACATCGTCGAGGAGATCCGAGAGGCGAAAGAGCGGTACCGGAGCTGGTGCTTCATCTTCGCCGACGACAACTTCGCCGGGAACCACGAGTGGGCGATGGAGCTGTGCGCCGCCCTGGAGCCGCTCAAGGTGAGCTGGGCGAGCCAGTGCGACATCCTCATCTCGCGCAGCGACAAGCTGCTCGCCGCCATGAAGCGCAGCGGCTGCGCGGGCCTGATCCTCGGCCTGGAGAGCCCCAAGCAGGAGACGCTCAGCGAGGCCGGCAAGAAGTACGTCAAGAGCGAAACGTACGAGTGGCGGATCCGCAAGATTCAGGCGGCGGGCATCAGCCTCTGGGGCGCGTTCATCTTCGGCTTCGATCACGACGATTGGCGCGATTGCATGAACGTCTGCCGCTTCGCGCAGCGAATGAACCTCAGCATGGCGTGCTTTCCGATCCTCACGCCGTACCCGGGCACCGGCGTCTGGGAGCAGTACAAACGCGAGGGCCGCATCACCTCCACGAACTGGGACCGCTACAACGGGGCGAGCGTCGTCTTCGAGCCGAAGCGGATGAGCGCGGACGAGCTGCGCCACGCCCAGATGGCGGCGTTTGCGGAGTTCTTCTCGCTGCGATCGGCGGTCCGCCGGCTTCAAGTCTGGCCGATCAAGGGCCGCGCCTGGATCGCCAACCTCGCGTGCTGGCGGGGGATTCAGTACTACTACGCAAAGCGCGGCCGGGTCGTGCCGGCTTTTGCCGACTTTCTCCATCGCGGTTCCCGCGCGTGGCGGTACGCGAACCGGCCCGCCGCAAGGGACCGCGTCGCGATCCCGCCGCCCGAGGATCCGCGTGGCCGGGCGGACGCCTGAAGGTTACAATCCATCGGACAGACGCAGGATGATATGGATATGGCACAGACGCAAGCTCCCGCACCCGTTGCGCCTCCCGCGCCGGCCGTCTCCGACGCGAAGCCCAAGCCGCAGCCTCCGTACCACGTGATTCTGTTGGATGACAACGATCATACGTACGACTACGTGATCGAGATGCTGCAGAAGCTCTTCGGCCATTCGAAGGAGCGGGCGTTTCAGATGGCGAAGGAGGTGGATACGACCGGCCGCGTGATCGTCGACACGACGACGCTGGAGCGCGCCGAGCTGAAACGCGACCAGATTCACGCCTACGGCCCCGACTGGCGGCTGGAGCGCTCAAAGGGCAGCATGTCGGCGAAGATCGAGCCGGCGGCGGACTGACTCCGTCTCCGCCCGTCACGGTCGGGGTGCCCGTGTGTTCCGGGCGACCGGACGGGTGTGCGGCCGCCGATGGGGCGTCTTCGGCGGACGCCCGGATTGGGACCGCCGTCCCCGATCCCCGGTCCCTGATTCCCGACCCCGACTTACTTTGACGCCGCCCGGCTCCCGTGGCACTTCTTGTACTTCTTGCCCGAGCCGCACGGGCAGGGGTCGTTCGGTTTGACGCGCGGCTGCGTACGCCGGATCGGTTCGGTTACGCGGATTTCGCCCTGCGCCTCCAGCCCCGGCTGCGGCTCGACGCCCGTCACGCCCTTGAAGCCCGCCCCCATCGCCTCATCATGGCGGACCTCGACGGCCTGATAGATCGAGCGGCCTTCAACGGCGCCCGACGGGCGCACGCGCAGGATCCGATCCAGCACCAGCCCGCGGATGCGGTCCCACATCTTCTCGAAGTACTCGCGGCCTTCGATCGCGTACTGGCTCTGCGGGTGGGTCTGGTCGCCGCCGATCGGTCGCTGCATGATCGCGTACTTGAGGTGGTCCATCTCGAGGAGGTGGTCCATCCACGCCTCGTCGTACGATCGCAGCAGCAAGGCGCACTCGAACCGGTTGAATTCCCAGCACAGCCACTCGCGCCCCGTCTCGATCAGCGCGTCGCGAAGGTTGGCGGCGGCGGCATGTCCGGCGGCGCCGTCCTGCGCGGTGTCGAAGATGGACTCATCCAGGGCGTCCCGGAAGCGTTCCCTCGCCCATTGCCGCAGCTTGGCGGGCTTGCCCGCACAGCGCTCGATGGCCTGGTCCACCTCCCGCGCGAGGGGCCCCTCGCCGTCCTTCGGCATCAGGTACTCGTACTGGAGCGCCAGGAGTGCGTCGCCGATCTTCTGGATGTCGCTGCCATATGTCTGCTCGATCGACTCCGGCGTCCAGCGGCAGGCGTACTTCGTGTTGGCCCACCCGGCTACGATCGCGTGGCCCGAACGGATGTCGCGGCCGCCGGCATGCGCGGGCCGCGCGTATGCTTCTTCGATGATCCACTCCACGGGGAAGACGGCGCGCCGGCGGTCGTAGGCGGCGTGGATCTGCTCCCGCAGATGAGCACGCACGGCCGCCGGCTCGCGGCTCGGCAGCCGGCCCAGCTCGATCGCGAGGCCGAAGGTGCGGTTCGCCCAGAAGACGAGATCGTGAAGCCCGCGGTCCGGATCGAGATAGGCCTCGACCCAGTCCAGGGACACCGCCTCCGCGTGCTTCTCGCCGGACTCGAGCAGCATCTGCTCGATTTCGTCGGGGGCCATCCTGCGGAGCTGGTTCTCCGTGACCGACGCGCCGAGCGTGGCCGCCCAGCGGCTCAGGCCGCGGACGTCCCATTCCTCCGGCGGCAGATCGGGGTCGATGTATTCGCCGATCACGTTCGCCACGTCGTCGCGGACCTTGTCGAGCAGGGCATCCCGGATGACCTTCTGCATCTCCCCGGGTTCCAGGCCGGCCAGCGACTGGGTCGACAGGTCGAGCTTGAGGCTGTCACGGCAGAAGTTCGCGACGGATTCGGCCGCGTAGTCTTCGGAGAGGAATCGTTGCGCGGCCTCCTCGACGGCGTCGTCGATCATTTTGCGGACGAGCCCGCTTTCCGTCCGGGCGGTAAGGACCTGCTGGCGTTCCCGGTAGAACGCCTTCCGCTGGAAGTCCATCGGCTCGTCCCACTCGAGCAGGTGCTTTCGGGTGGAGAAGTTCCGCTCCTCGACCTTCTTCTGGGCCCGCTCGATCCCCTTGCTGATCCGCCTGTCTTCGAGGCTCACCCCCTCGACGAACCCGAGCTTCTCCATCATCTTGAGCATCCAGTCGGGCATGAAGAGCTTGAGCAGGTCGTCCTCGAGGGACAGGAAGAAGCGTGCCGAGCCCGGGTCGCCCTGGCGCCCCGACCGCCCGCGGAGCTGGTTGTCGATGCGCCGTGCCTCGTGGCGCTCCGTGCCGACAATGTGCAGCCCGCACGGGGCGTTCAGCGGGCAGATCGTGCGACCCAGCTCCGGGAACCGCGGATCGAGCTTCGGCTTCCAGCAGTGCGCGCAGACGCCGTCGTAGTCCGGGCAGTGAATGCAGCACTTCGTGCCGACTTTCGGTGTGCCGTCCGGATTCCGCTCCCGCCAGACGAGCGGCCGGCGCGCCTGTCGCTCCACGTCGGGTTCGTAGGCCAGCGATCCTTGGCACTTCGCATACACGACTTCCGGTTCGAGCTTGATGTCGGTGCCGCGGCCGGCCATGTTCGTGGCGATGGTGACGCGGCCGAGCCGGTGCTGGGCGGATTTCGACTCGTACCGCTGGCCGGCCAGGGCGACGATCTCCGCCTCGCGCTCGTGGTACTTCGCGTTGAGGACCTCGAGACCCTCGTTCTCCTTGCTCTTGGCGGCCTTCGGCGGGAAGTCCTGCGGGTACGTTCGCAGGAGCTGCCCGCGGAGCATCTCGCTGTTCTCGACGCTCGTCGTGCCGACCAGGATGGGCCGGCCCATGGCCAGCTCGCCCATCACCGCGTCGTACGTCTCGCACATGAAGTCGATGACCTTTG
>Ga0272448_1002587_pt1 | contig 22396 bp, 15 predicted proteins | sample YNPCB0191_FD_202220 | JGI IMG/M metagenome (GOLD analysis project Ga0272448, IMG submission 202220) | Hot spring sediment microbial communities from Yellowstone National Park, WY, United States - YNP-CB-019-1 | ecosystem: Environmental > Aquatic > Thermal springs > Hot (42-90C) > Sediment... | reverse complement strand
CAGTACGGGATCGTGTCAACCGATACCGTCTGTCGCAAAGCGATCTGCGGCTCGATTCCTTCGGCGCACCATTCGTGCGTCGCGGTCGTCGTCGAGCCATCTTCAGAAAAGCGAAAGACGTAACTGCGGTCGGCTTGTGCGAATTCGGCGATGGCTCGGAGCGCGTGCTGAATGCCGGCGTCGGTCTCCTCCGGTCCCAGGTTGATGAATTGCGTGGAAATATCGCTGATGAGCTTTTCCAGGACCAGCCGTTCTTCCACTGCTTGTTCCGCGCGGCTGCGCTCTTCGAGTTCATTCTGCAACGACGTGTGCAGCCGCGCGTTGTCGAGGGCGATGGAGACCAGCTGCGCGAAACGGCTCACCAATTCGACTTCGTCTTGCGAAAAGGGCGGCGCGCCCGGCGCGCGTGTGAGTCCGATGACGCCCACCACTTCCGAGCCGGACTTGAGCGGCGCGCCCAACTCGGGACCGATGGGCGTCTCGTCGAACTGAGGCGACCGTCCCGACCAGGCTTGGTAATCCTCCACGGCGATGGGCTGTCCGGTCTCCCAGACCTTTCCCGACAGCCCTTCGCCCCGGCCAAGTCTCAATCCAATATATCTGCGGTACGGTCCGGTTTCCACAGTCGATTCGAGCGCGCTGCCGTCCGGCGTGACCATGTAAACGAAACCGTCTGCGGCGTTAACCAGGTGGACGGCGCGTTCAACGGTGGTCTCCAGCAAATCTCTGACTTGGAGCCGGCTCATCACGCCCAGCGCGGTTTCGTGCAGCGCGGCGAGGTATTCGTTCTGCCGGCGGATTTTTTCTTCCGCTTGTCTTCGTTCTGTGATGTCCGTGTGCGAGCCGGTCATGCGATACGCTTTGCCCTGCGCGTCGCGGAGCGCGCCGCCGCGCGCCGAGATCCAGCGATACGACCCATCCTTGTGCCGCATCCGGACGTCGATCCGATAGGTTGGCGAACGCCGCTCTAGATATTCTCGCAGCGCGGTCAGCGCCGGTTCCACATCCTCCGGGTGCAGCAGATGGCGCCACGTCTCGAATCGATTGGGGAGTTCGCGATCGTCGTACCCCAGCATGTTCTTCCAGCGCGGCGAGAAGTAGGTATCGTCCGTTTTCAAGTCCCAGTCCCAGATACCGTCGTTGGTTCCCTGCATGACGAGTGCGAAGCGTTCCTCGCGCGCCTGGAGTTCCGCATACGACGCGGCGAGCTGCTCGGACATCCGGTTGAACTGCTGGCTCAACGCTTCGAGCTCATCGCCGGTCTGCACGTTGATCTTTTGTCCCAGCTGTCCGCTGGCGGTCTTTTGCGTCGCGTCGATCAACCGATTGATCGGATCGGTGATTTTCCGTACGCCGAACAACACGACCGTTGCCGGCACGAGCAGTCCCAGCACGAGGAGCAGAAAGAGAGATTGAACATACCGCTGTCCCGGCGCGAGCAGCACGTCCCAGCTTTGTTCAGTCACGAGCCCCCAGGGCGTGCCCGGCACCGGCGCGAACGACGCCACGACCTCGCGTCCGCGTAGATCGCGCGTGCGCCGCGCGTCCGCGTTCGCGCTCAGCACTTGTTGCACGACCGGATCAGCTTTCCAATTCTGACCGATCAGCGCGTCGTCGGTGTGATAAAAGACCAGACCATTGTTGTCGACCAGATACGCCGAATCATTCGCGCCGATGTGGAGCCGGACGATGCTCCCGTAAAAAGAGCTGACCGATGACGCACCGACGCGGAACATGCCGGCGAGCGCGCCGACCCATTCGCCTTGCGCGCTCGTGATCGGCACGGCGACGACGATGACCGGCGCGCCCGCGGGACCATCGTTCACGACGTTGGAATAGACCGTCCCCGGCACGCGGACGATTTGTTGGAAATACGCGCGGTTCGACCAATCTTGTCCCAGGATCTCGAGCCGCGCCGGCTGCGCCGCGACCACCGTTCCGTAGTTATCGAGCAGGATCGCGCCGGCATCGAAGATGACCAGCCGATTGCTGGCGCGCGCGAGTGCGGCGCGCCGGCGCGCCGCGTCGTTCTCGTAAATATCCGCGGTGCGCGCGAGCGCGGTGAGCGTGTCGCTGTACTCGCTCAGCTCGGCGCCCAACTGTCCCGCCGAAAGGCGCGCGACCTCGCGGCTGCTCTCGATCGTCAGGGTTTCCGTGACCTGCTGGTACGCGTAAAAGCCAACCAGCGCGACGGCGGTCAAGATAATCGCCGTGGGGACAAAAGACCACGCAATGATTTTCGCGCGCAGACCACCCCAGCGCATTCCGAAGAACACCGCGCCTCCCTATTTGAATCCTCGCTGCGCCTGCTCGATCTCGCGGCTGACGTCTTTCATCGATTCGACCGACGCTTTGCCGAGAACAAAAATCTGCTGCCAAGCCGCGTTGGCGAGCCGCTGCGCGTCGGCTTGATTGGCGAAGGCTTCGGCAATTACCGAATAGCCCTTCAGGTGACCATCGGCGAACGCGATGAGGTCCAAGTCCATCGTCTGATTCGGAAACTCTTCGCAGATAAAAGTGATCCACTCGCCCAAGAGCGAAGCGCGCGCGGGCTGGAGGAATTGCGCCTTTGCCATCGCGCGACCATAGTCTTTGCTGATCAAGAATTTCATCAATTCCCACGCGGCATCCGGATGTTTGGTGCCGGCGTAGATGCCGAATCCATCCGTGGTCGCGAGCGTGGCGCGGCGCGCCGGTCCTGCCGGAAGTGGCGCCACTCCGACACGGAACTTGGCGCCCGACAGAATCGCTTTCAATGACCACGAGCCGTCTTCGATCATCGCTGTGCGCCCGGCGATAAAGGCAGCCGTCGTTCCCATATTCTGTACGTCCAGCGGAGTCGCCATGACCTTGTCGTCCCACATCCGCGCGCGAATCCAGTCCATTGCTTGCAGCGCGGGCGCGTCCGCCATCTGGCTCTGGGTGGAGTCTTGCGGATCGACAAAATGACCGCCCCACGCGTTGACGTGCACCTGGATGCGTTCCCAATTGATGTCGACCATGCTGCCCCACAGATCGGTCTTGCCGTCGCCGGTGCGGTCGTGCGTCAATTGTTTCATCGCCGCGAGATAATCGTCGTGGTGCCAACTTGCATCCGGATAGCTGACGCGATACTGGTCGAAAAGGTCTTTGTTGTAGTAGAGTGCCTCGCCGCCGTGATATTTGGGCAAACCGTACTGCTTGCCATCACGCGTGAAGAAGGAGCGATACTGCACCGCGTCCCAATCGTCGATCGTCGCGCGGTCGAGGTCGGCTTGCACGTACGGGCGCAAGTCCAGCGTGTATCCTTTCTGCGCCCAACTCGGAAAGAAACCACAACAGCCCTGAAAAACATCTGGTGCGGCGCCGGCTTGAAAATCGGCGAGGCATTTTTCCTCGAACTCGGCGTTCTCGGGATCGAGGTTGTAATAAACGCGGATGTTCGGATGAGTTGCGTGAAATTCGTCGAGCATCTGCTGCACCATGGGGGGAAACCAGTCCGTGCGCCAGTCGCGATAGACGAGTTGGACCGGGCGGCTGGTCCGGGCGGAGGGACTGACCTGGGGCGCGTTGCACGCGGCGAGCGCAGCGCCCGCGGCGGTCAGCCCGGCAACGCGCAGAAACTCGCGCCGCGTGATCGCTGCCGGAGATTGGGATGATTTTGTTGTATCGTTCATACGGCGCGCTCCTTGTGCTCGAGGTCTGATAAAAACAAAACCCGCTCTGCCTCCTGAGCAGACCGGGGATTGGGCGACAGCGCGCTCAAGCGGAGGATAGCCCTGGCTTGAGCCACGACCCATCGACCGTCGCGCCGAGCGGGTCTCCTGCCTTCATTATACCAAGGCACGGCGGCTTTGGCAATAAATCGGTTGCCGAATGACCTACCACATTTGTGGTAAAGGTTTTGCTCCAAATGTTGGGCACGACGGCCTGCGTTGCGGTTTATTTGTTGAAGCCAAGCCAATCATTCTGCGGATGCGAAAAACGCGAGTTGCCGGTATGATGGACTCGGAATGAGGTCTCGCAGAATCTTTCGTGCAGAGGTGGACCATGGCGAAGCGAATTGGCGTGTTGACGGCGGGAGGTGACGCGCCGGGACAGAATGTCTGCCTGAAGGCGATCGTCACCAATGCCATCGACCGCGGGTACGAAGTCGTCGGCATTCGCAAGGGCTGGGAGGGTTTGATGCGCATCGATCCTCACAGCCCGACCACGCAGACCGATCATGCAATGGTTCTCACCAAGCCCCGAGTGCGCGATATCGATCGGGTGCCGGGGTCTTTTTTGCATTCCAGCCGCGTCGATCCGGCGCACGTCAGCGCGCGTGCGGCTCCAACCTTCCTTCGCCTCAGCCCGGCGAGCGATCAATGGCTGGACCTGACGGATCACGTCAAGCGCGCGGTGGAGACGCTACGACTGGATGCGCTCATTTTGCTCGGCGACAATTTCAGTTTGAATTACGCCGCGCGGCTGAACCGGGAAGGCGTGCCGGTCGTCGGCATCCCCAAGACGGTGCACAACGATGTCCACGGCAGCGATTATTCGCTCGGTTTTTCGACCGCGTTGGCGAACGGCGTCCGCATCGTCAATGATTTTCGCGCGATGGTGGGATCGCGCGAAGAGATCGCGGTCATCGAGGTGGTTGGTCGGTCATTCGGTTTGACCACGATGCTGGTTTCTGTGCTTGCCGGCGCGGATCGGCTGCTCATCCCGGAAGTCTCTTTCGATCCGGAAAAGCTGGCGGTCTGGCTGATGGAGGACAAGCGCAGCAACCCGGCGAGCTACGCCATCCTGGTGATGAGCGAGGCGGTCTCCCTTGATCCGGACAAACTTTCCCGATACATGCCGGAGTTGTCGCGGCTGGCAAGTTCGCGCGCGCTGGCAGAAGCCACGCAAGCCGAAGGTCAGGGATTGACGCCGGATCTGATTGTCTATGATCTGGCTCAGGATTTAGGCGCGCGCGTCGGCAGCAGCGCCGTGGTCACCGAAATCTTGCAAAACCTCACCGGGCAGCGCGTGCTATTCCAGTCGCTCTCGTATTTAATTCGCACGGGATTGCCGGATGGGCAAGACCTGCTCGGCGCGTTGAACTTTGCGCGGATGGCGGTCAATCTGGTGGAGACGAACCAAACCGGGCGGCTGGTCGCCTATCGCCGCGGCGACAACTATGTCGATGTTCCAATCGACACGGTGTCCGAACGCGAAGGCAATCTCAACGTGGCTGAGTTCTATGACGTGGCGAACTATCGCGCCCAAGCGGATATTCTCTGGGCGGCGCGGGTATAGACATAGACATGGAGATGTTCCGCCGGAATGTCTCTGCGGGGAGGGAATGCGATATGGCAAACGGAAATGGCAACGGAAACGGTCATGGGTCCATCGTCGAGGTCAAAGACCTGGTCAAGACTTTTCCGGTCGGCGATAGCCAGATCACGATTCTTAAAGGCATCACCTTCAGTGTGGCGGACGGCGAGTTTGTTTCGATTGTCGGACCGTCGGGGAATGGCAAATCGACTTTGCTGAATATGATCACCGGCATCGACCGCCCGACGCAAGGTCAAGTGCGCGTCACCGGCAACGAGGTGACCAGGATGAGCGAAGACCAGCTCGCGCGCTGGCGCGGCGAGAACCTCGGCATCATCTTCCAATTCTTTCAAATGCTGCCGGGATTGTCGTTGCTGAACAACGTCATCCTGCCAATGGATTTGGCGAACATGTACAAGCCGAAGGAACGCCGAGAGCGTGCGATGTATTTGTTGGAGATGGTGGGGCTTGCTGATCAGGCGAACAAGTTGCCGGCTTTGGTGAGCGGCGGGCAGCAACAGCGCGCCGCGATCGCGCGGGCGCTCGCGAACGACCCGCCGGTCATCGTCGCTGACGAGCCGACCGGCAATCTCGATTCCGCGTCGGCGCGCATCGTCTTTGAGTTGTTCCAGAAACTGGTCAAGGACGGCAAGACACTGCTCATGGTCACGCACGATAAAGAACTGGCGCGTCAGGTCCCGCGCAAGATCGAAATTATGGACGGACGCATCACGCGCGATGAATTCATCGGCATGGGGGAATGGGCAGGTCACTAATCCGGGAGACAGTGAGATAGTAGAACAGCCACTGTCTTAATGTCTCACGGTCCTACTGTTCACTGGGGGTTACATGGGCGTCATCTGGTACAAGGTCTGGTTCGATCTCTGGCACAACAAGACGCGCACGCTGCTCGTGGTGATCAGCATCGCGGTCGGCGTCTTCGCGGTTGGTATGATTTTTGGTATGAACGATCAGATGCTGACGTTGATGGACCAGCAGCATCGCGCCGATATGCCGCAGCATTTCACGGTGTACATCGGCGGGCTGATCGACCGCGATACCGCGCTCGCGCTGCGCCGCGTTCCCGGCGTGGAGGACATCGAGCCGGTCTCGTCCGTCAACATCCGGTACCGTCTTCCCAACCAACAAAATTGGCACCAAGCCGTCATCATGATGCGGGACGATTATCGACGGCAGAAATATCAACTCTTGCAGCTCAAAGCCGGTGAGTGGCCTAAAGGCAATGACGTCGGCATGGAGTTCATGCAAGCCGACTATTACAACGTCCAGGTCGGCGACCAGGTCATTCTGGAAATTGGCAAGCAAGAACGCCCCGTGATCATCTCTGGCAAGATTCGGCATCCGTTCACGCCGCCGCCTTCGATTGGCTACGACCTGGCGTTCTTCTTCGCCGATGCTGAGGGCATGGAGCGGTTTGGCATTCCGCAAGGGATGTTCAACGAGCTGACCGTGCGCGTCACGCCGTACAGCGCGGAACACGCCAAACAAGTGGCGTCGGAAATCAAGGATCGCCTCGGTCAGCAAAACATTGGTGTGGCAGCAACCGTATATCAAGACCCGACCCGGCACTGGGGTCGGATGTTCATGGATCCGATGGCGATCGTCATGCAGGTGATGGCGATCATCTCGCTGCTTTTGAGTACCGTGCTCGTGCTCAACACCTCGATGGCGCTCATCACGCAGCAGACGAATCAGATCGGTGTGCTCAAAGCCGTGGGCGGCACGAGTCAGACGATCATTCAAGTCTATCTCGCAACCGTCCTGGTCTACAGTCTGCTCGCGTTGTTCATTTCGTTTCCGCTCGGCGCGCTGATGGCATTCAGCAGCGCGCAGGGCTTTTTGGCATTATTCAACATTCAGTACACGCAATTCCAGTTCTCGGAATCGGCGGTCATCTTCCAGCTGCTCGCCGCGCTGGTCGTGCCGCTGCTCGCCGCGCTGTGGCCCGTGCTGCACGGCGCATCGATCACCGTGCGCGAAGCAATGGCGAGTTACGGACTGGGTGCGGATTTCGGCTCCAGCCGGTTCGACCGCGCGGTGGAGCGCATGGGCAGACGCTTTCTGCCATCTCACTATGCCGTCTCGCTCGCGAACACGTTTCGCCGCAAGGGGCGGCTGATCCTCACCGAGCTGGTGTTGGTCGTCGCGGGCGCGATGTTCCTGATGCTGATGAGTCTCAATTCGTCGATCGCGGCAACGCTCGATTCGGAATTCGCCCGGCGCGACTATGACATCTCGATCAATTTCGAGCGCGTGCAGCGGATCGATCGCGCGGTGTCAGTCGCGCAGATGGTCGAGGGCGTCGCCAAAGCGGATATGTGGTTCGGGCACTCGGCGAGCATTCTGCGCCAGGGGCAAAAGACGAAAGAAGCCGGGTTGGGGACCCAGCTCCTCGGGATGTCCGCGGACGACCCGATGTATACGCCGATGATGGTCGAGGGGCGCTGGCTGCAACCCGGCGATGATCGCGTGATCGTCATCCCCAAGCAGATCGCGGACGATAACCATCTGAAAATCGGCGACACGATCACGCTCGATCTGGCAGAACTGGGCAAGAGCGATTGGACGATCATCGGGTTACACAAGGCGATCTCCGCCAGCGATATGGATGTCAACAACGTGTACGTGCCGCGCGACGCCATTCTCGCGGCGACAAGCCGGGTGGGGCGCGGGATGGCGATCCTGATCCGAACCCGCGCGCACGATGCCCAAAGCGTCCAAGCCATTGCGGACAAGCTCCAGGAACTTTATCGTCAGAGAAACATGAAGGCGTCTGCCATCCAGACCGCGCCGGGCGACCGGGTTTCGTTGGATTCGCGCTTTGCGATTGTGGTGTACATGCTGCTGGCGATGGCGTTCGTCGCCGCGCTGGTCGGCGGCATCGGGCAGATGGGCGCGCTGTCCATCGGCGTAATGGAGCGAACGAAGGAGATCGGCGTCCTGCGCGCCATCGGCGCGCGCTCGGGGACGATTATGCGGATGTTCATGTTGGAAGGCGTGCTGCAGGGATGCTTGAGCTGGTTGATCGCCGTCCCGGTCTCGTTTGCGTTCGCGCCCCTATTCTCTCTTGCGATCGGGCGCGCGATGTTCGGCGTGAACCTGGACTATCGGTACAACTATGAGATGGCAGCGGTGTGGCTGATCGTCGTGGTGGTGATCGGCGTCGTGGCGTCCATCCTGCCGGCGCGCAATGCCACGCGCGTGAGCGTACGCCAGAGTCTCGCGTACGAATAGTACTCGCTCCGAGGGTGAGAATCAACGGCGACCGGTTTCAAGCCTGCCGCATAATTTTTGCAATGTTGTCGTTTTCAAAAAGCGATCAGCGTTTCTCTGTCTTGGCGGTCTCCGCATTGGGCGTGTCGCTCGACGAACTGCGCCAACGCGCCAACCAGCCCGGCTCGCGCACATTTTCTTCTTCGAGTCGCCGCAGGCGCGCCGCCATCACGCCGGCGCGTCCCAAATAGCCCACCAGTTTCTTGGGATTGGCGCGCTCGACCACTGGCAGGCGCCCCACCTCGTTCCGCAGCATTTTTACGGCGGCATCGTACACCGTCTCGTCCGGAAAGGTCACGACGGGCGATGGGGTGCCCGCCTCCAGCACGGTCAAGTCTTCGCGGTCTTGCTCCAGCGCGGTGAGCACGTCTTTCTGCGTGATGATACCCACCAAATTGCCGGACGCGTCGACGATCGGCACGGCGTGGAAACGGCGCAGAAACGGCTCGCCGTTGCCGGCGCGCGCGATGCGGTCTGCCAACTCGGACACTTTCATCTCGGCGGGAATCTTGACGATGTCGCGCGCCATGACCTGCTCGACTGTGACCTGGGAGAGCGCGTCGGCTTCGTACTCCTGCGGCACGCGCAACCCGCGCCGCTCCAATTTCATCGTCATGATCGTCGTGTCGTGCAAGACGAGGATGACGATGGCGTCGGCAATCACGCTGACCAGCATCAACGGTAGGATCGCGTTATAGTTGCGCGTCACCTCGAACGCAAAAAGGATGAACGAAAACGTCGCGCGCGCCGCCGCGCCAAAGACCGCGCCCATCGCGACCAGCGCGAACGCGCCCGGGTCGAGGTTCAAGCCGGGAAAAACCTGGTTCATGACAATGGCGAACACCGCGCCCATCGCCGCGCTGGACATGAACATGGGCGCGAGCAAGCCGCCGGACGTTCCCGAGCCGAGCGAGATCACCAGCGCCAATGCTTTGAAGATCATGACAGCGATCAAAAGCGTCAGCGGCAGCCGGTTTGTCAGGATGGCGGTAATCGTGTCGTAGCCAACGCCCAGGACGCGCGGGACGAAAAAGCCGATGAGGCCCAGTCCCAGCGCGCCGATCGCGGGCAACCACATCGCATCGACCGGCAGGCGCGCGAACTGATCTTCGACCCAGTACAGCGATTTGGTGAACGCGATGGCGGCGAGACCGCACGCCAAGCCGAGCGCGACGTAGAATGGCAAAGCCAACGGCAATCCGAAATCCACCGTCGGCACGTCGAACATGGGACCGCGTCCCATCAATTGATAATGCACGCTCGTCGCCAGCGTGCTGGCGATGACGAGCGGGATGAACGAACGCGCTTTGAATTCAAAGAGCAACAGCTCAATCGGCAGGATGACGCCGGCGAGCGGCGTGCTGAAGGTCGCTGCCATCCCCGCGCCCGCGCCGCACGCCAAGAGTACCTTGCGTTCCGCGGCAGTCGTGTGAATCGCCTGACCGACGAGCGAACCGATCGCGCCGCCGGTTTGGATGATGGGACCTTCCGCGCCGAACGGTCCACCGGTGCCAATCGCGATTGCCGCCGAAAGCGGCTTGAGGATCGCGACTTTGGGTTCGATGCGGCTGCGGCTAATCAGGACCGCTTCCATTGCCTCCGGAATCCCGTGCCCTTTGATCTTGGGCGTGCCGTACTTTGCCATGACGCCGACGAGGATGCCACCGATCACAGGAATGACGATCACCCACGCGCCGACGTTCGATTGCCACGGGTTGGCGAAACTGAACGAAAAGCGCTGAAAAAAAGCCAGGTTCGTGAAAAGACCGATCAAGCTGTAGAGGATGAAAGCGATCAACCCCGCGCCGATGCCAATCAATGCCGCGAGCAAGGAGATCAGCAGCATTCTGAAACTGGCTGCGCCCGCGGGGTCGCGCGTGCTGTTCGGCGCCTGGTCGCTTTGAGACATGGCGTGTGCTAAGTTACTTGCGTCTGCCAAAGACACGAAAGGACACAAGAAAAAACTTGTTCTTCGCGTCCTTGATGGCATGCTTCATTCCGCCGGGGCATCGGCAGCGAAAGCACAAATGCCCAGTCCAATCAAATTGAGTTCTCGAGCCAATGGATCACGCTTTGCCGGGCGAACGAGCCGCGCGCGGCTCGCTCGCGCCATCATCGAAAATATAGCCGGGCGACCAGGGCGTGCCGAGCGCGCGCAGCGCCCAGCGGTCCAAGCCCCACCAGCCCGCCGTCTTCCACGCCAAAACCAGCCACGTTGCAATTGCAAAAAGAATCGGGTTGGTGCTCACCGTGCCCACCAACAAGTAATTGGCGTTCATGAAACTGCCGCAGAGCGCGGCGATGCCGGTAAAGATGCCGAGGATGAGCGCGACACCGACGAGCGTCTCGCTCCAACTGATGAGAAAGCTCCAGACGACGACGTTCGGCAGGACGATGCGCTGCAGGAACGCGGCGTACCAATCCTGTACGCTCGGATACGCGCCATTCGATTTGGTCAGGGCACCATTGATCAAGCCGCTCAGCGCTACGCCGGCTTGGCTGCCCGTCCAGGTCGCGTTGTTCAGTTTCTCCCAGCCGGCGGACAGCCACTCGTATCCAACGTAGAGACGCAGGAGCAACCAGATCCACGCCCACCGCACATCGCCGAAGAGCGCAACTGTAATGGGAGGGTCTTGAATTGTCCGCACACGGGCGTGCGGTAGCCGGTTTCTTTGCGCTTGAGCCATACCTTCTTTCCTTTCGTGCGCCGTCCCCGTCCGAGTTCCGTCTTAGCGCCCGGTCGCCTCGCGCCGCGACCGCGCGTACGCATCCAGCGTGACCGCGAGCAGCAGCACCGCGCCGGTCACCATGAACTTGATCGACGACGAAAGCGCGAGCAAGTCCATGCCGTTCGAGATCGATTGGATCACCAGCGCGCCCAGCAGCGCTGACCAGGTGCTGCCGCGTCCGCCAAACAGACTCGTCCCGCCGATGACCGCTGCCGCGATCGAGTTGAGCAGCACATCGCCGCCGCCGGACGATTGGTTCACCGCGAGCAATCGCGAGCCGGCGAGAATGCCACCGCACGCCGCCAGCGTCGAGCAGAGCATGAAGACGATGATGCGCACCCGGTCGACGTTGATGCCGGCGCGCCGCGCGGCTTCGACGTTGCCGCCGACGGCGAACACGTAGCGACCAAAGCGCGTCCGGCGCGTGATGAAATCGAACACGACGATAAAGCCGATCAGGAACACTACCGCGGAAGGCACGCCCTGAATCGGCGTAAAGCCAGGCGGGTTGCGGTTGACGCTCATAATGCCAATCGCCGCAAAAACGCCGATGGCGATCACCGCGAGGCGGGCAAACGTGATTGACGCGGATGAACCCTGCACGCCGGCTTGCGCGCGCTGGCGCTGTTCCACCCACGCGGTCACCGCCGCGATGCTGACGAAGACCACGCCGAGCAACCAGCCCAGCCAGACCGGCAGACGCGCATTCGCGATACCGACGATCAGCGGATCGGCGAGGTTGACCGTGCCGGTGCTGCCAAGCGTGTAGAGCAGCGCGCCCTGCCACCCCAGGTAACCGGCGAGTGTCACGATGAACGACGGCACGTGAATCTTGGCGAACCAAAATCCCTGGAACAAACCGATCAATGCGCCAGCGAGTATGCCCGCCCCTACGGCGACGACCGCCGGCGCGCCGAACTTGACGGAAAGTACCGCCATGATGCTCGCACAGAAACCACTCACAGTTCCCACTGACAGGTCGATCTCCGCGATCAGGAGCACCAGTACCACGCCCACCGCAATCGTGCCAGTGGCGGAAAGCTGAACCATCAGGTTGGTGAGGTTGAGCGGGCTGAGGAAATTGTGATTGAGGATCTGAAAGATGATCGCGATCAGAATGAGACCCAGGACGACCGTCAGCGAACCCATATCCATTTCCGCGAGCGAACGCCTGGCGTCACGAAACTGAGAGGCGAGTGAGCCGGCATTTGCCGATTCTTCCACTGGCTCAAAAGACCTGACCGTGCTCTCTTCACCGTTTTTCATAGTCTTGGTTCCTTTGTTGGCTGGAGCGGACTATGTTGCTTCTGCTCCGGTATGACCGAACTCGGCGCCGGTGATCGCCGCGACCACCTGCTCCGGATTCGTCGTGTGGGTGTCCAGGGTCGCGACACGCTGACCCAGCCGCAGCACGATGATGCGGTCCGACACGTCGAACACATCAGCGAGGTTATGGCTGATGACGACCACGCCCAGCCCGCGCTCGCGCAGGCGCTTGATCAGGTCTTTCACTTGCCGCGTCTGCTCGACACCGAGCGCGGCGGTCGGCTCATCGAGCAGGACGACTTTGGAGTTCCACATCACCGCGCGCGACACGGCGACCGACTGCCGTTGCCCGCCAGATAATTGCGCAACGCGAGAGCGAATCGATGGGATGCGGATATGCAGTTCGTCGATGATTCGGCTCGCCTCGCGCTCCATCGCGACTTCGTCGATCGTTCCCAGCACACCTGGGATCAGCGGTCGCACGCGTTCTCTGCCGAGATAGAGATTGCCGACCACGTCGAGGTTATCGCACAGCGCGAGGTCTTGGTACACCGTTTCGATGCCGAGGTTCGTCGCGTCGTGCGGATTGGTCACGCTGACCGGGCGTCCCTCGAAAATGTACTCGCCCGAGTCCGGGTGATACACGCCGGCGATGATCTTGACGAGCGTCGATTTGCCCGCGCCATTATCGCCGACGAGTCCGACGACTTCGCCCGGATAAACTTCAAAGTCCACAGCGGAGAGCGCTTGGACCGCGCCAAAACGTTTGTTGATTCCGCGCAATTGCAGGATCGGCGCGCGCGCGGCTTGGCTCATTGGTCACCTCCGGATAAGGGGCAACCGCGAGTTGGCTCGCGGCTGCCCGATTCCTTCCAATGTGATAGTGAGAGGAAGTTTACTGCAATCCTGCCGCTTGGCATGCCGCTGCGTAATCGGCAGTGCAGATTTGCTGGACGGTCCAGAAGCCGTCGGCGACGACGGTGGATTTGACATTGTCCTTTGTCACCGCCACGGGCGTCAAGAGCACCGAGGGCACATCCATCTTGCCGTTCGGCGTCGTCTGTCCGTTGGTCATGCTCGCGGGGACGGCGGTCTTGGTTAAGAGGTCGTACGCCAACTGCGCTGCGGCTTCGGCTTCGGGCTTGATCGCCTTGTAAACGGTCATGTATTGCTGCCCGGCGAGGATGCGCTGGATGGCGGCGAGTTCGGCGTCTTGACCGGTGACGGGAGGCAGCGGGCTGAGCCCTGCGGCTTTCATCGCGGCGATAGCGCCGCCCGCCGTGCCGTCATTCGCGGCATAGACGCCATCGACTTTGTTGCCGAGAGCGGTGAGCGCCTGCTGCATTTCGTTCTGCGCCTGGTCGGGGCTCCAGTCCGGCGTGTCATATTCTTTGGCGATGGTGAGCTTGCCCGCCGCGACGAGCGGGTCGAAGACACTGTGAGCGCCCTGCTTGAAGAGCTTGGCGTTGTTGTCGGTGGGCGAGCCATTGATCATGACGATGGTCGGGTTGGTCTTGCCGGCTTTGTTGAGCGCATCGACCAGACTCTGCGCCTGAAGTTGACCGACTTTGACGTTGTCGAACGAGATGTAGTAGTTGACGCCGGTGGAGTTCAGGATCAGACGATCGTAGGCGATGACGGGCACGCCTTGGGCGTTGGCTTTGTCGGCGAGGGCGGCGGCAGCAGCGGAGTCAACGGGATCGAGCACCAACACCTTGGCGCCGTTGGTGAGCGCGGCATCGACCTGGTTCGCCTGAGTGGTAGCATCCTGGTTGGCGTTGCTGTAGATGATGGTGCAGGATGGGCAGAGTTGCTTGAATTTCGCCTCAAAGTCCGGGCGATCGGCGGTCTCGTAGCGCGTCGTCTTGGTCTCCGGCAACAGAAGCGCGATCGTGCCGCTCGCCGAAGAGGATGGGGCGGAAGTAGGCGCCGCGGAAGTTGAACTGCCGACGTTGACGACGGACCAGATGTTGTTGATGCCCTGCCCGGTCGTGTCACCCGGCGCTTTGTCGCCCTTCCAGTAGTAGAGCGGTTCACCGTTGTACGTCACTTGCGTCGTATTATCGGTGCGCGCGAGCGTGCCGAGCGTGCCAGCGACGCCCGACGCGAGCGAGGCTTGCTGTCCGCTGGCGACGGTCAGCGGCGGCCAGTTCTGCGCGCAGGTTTGATAGCAACTGCTCGTGGTCGCCGTGTCGTTCTTGTTCATGTAAAGGGTCATGCCCTTGGCGTCCACCAAGATTTGACCCAGCTTGGCGTCATTCGCGGTCTTGAGCGGAAATGCCGCCGCGCTCGAGCTGGGTGCGCTTGTTGCCGCCGCTGTCGGCGCGGTAGTCGGCGCGGTGGTAGGCTTCGGTGCCGAGGTGGGTGCAGTCGTCGGCGCGGGGGCGGCAGTGGGCGGCGCGGCTGTCGGCACCGGCGTTGGTGCAGGTGCGCAAGCAGACAGTCCGACTGCAGCGATGAGTGCCAGTCCAATCACAATAGACCAGCGTAGGTTGCGTAACATTTTGTTCTCCTCCTATTTTTCGATCGGGTTAGTTCAGAGTGATTGAGATAGCCAAGTTCTGGCTCCGATAGTTGGATCACCTCCTTCGCGCAGCGCGGTGGCGCGCTGCTATAGCGCGGAGCCGATAAAATCATTTGCTCTTGTTCAACTGCATAATGTACGCGATGAGGTCGGCGATTTGCTGCGGTGTGAGCATCTTGCTGTCGCCGAACGATGGCATGCGAATCTGCGGTCCGGGACCGGACGGAATCGAGCCGTGCTCGACGAAAAGATCGATGTTTGTCGCAAAGACTTTCGGATCGCTGTTCGCAATCGTCGGGTCGATGGGGTTGAGCGGCGGCACGCTCCCATCGTCCGAGTCCGGGTTCGGCACGCCTTGTACGCCTTCCGGTCCGTGACACGCCGCGCAATATTTGCCGAAAAGCGGCATCCCGCGCGTCGGATCGCCCGTCAGCGCGATGGCTGGTCCCGGTCCACCCGGCTCGGATGGACGCGCCGGTGCCGGCGTGGCTGCACCTGCGGCGCTCGTCGGTTCCGGCGTTTCGGTTGGGACTGGCGTGGCGGTTGGCAGCGGCGGAACGTTTTGCAGCGTGCCCAGATACGCGATCACGTTATTGATTTGCGATTCATTCAGCGGACCGCCGTTCGCTTGCAGCCACGCCGGCATCCGAGTTCCCGGCCGTCCGCCGGCGATGGTATCGTACAGATTCTTGCCGCCGGCTTGGACAAATTTGTTGTCGCGCAGCGCAGGTCCAATCACACCCTCCGCATTGTTGCCGTGACAGGGCGAACAGTTCTGCTCGAAGATGGGCGCACCGAGCGCCGCGTCCGGCGCGGAGGTCGCGCCTGCCGCCGCGCTCGTGGGCGGCGCGCTGATCGCCGGGACGAGTGTGGGCGTTGCGCCCGGCGGCAGTGTCGGAATCGGCGTGAGTCCAGCCGGCTGCGGGTTCGGGCTGCTGCACGCGCTGGCAACCAACGCAAGCAAACCCATGGTGACGCAGGAAAGCCAGAGTTGATTTTTCATGTCATTTGCCTTTTAAGGTGCGGATGTAGTTGATGACATCCCAGCGTTCCGTGCGGCTGAGATTTTCGGCGAGACTCGGCATGGGTCCAAAGCCATTCGTGATGACCATGTAGATTTCCTGGTCGGACAATTCCTGCACCGCCGCGCTCGTCAAATCTTTCGGTTTGGGATTGAAAAATCCGCTGAGCTTTCCATCACCTTTCGCGTCCTGACCGTGGCACAGCGCGCAGTGAATGTCGAACAGTGTCTTGCCGCGCGCGATCGAATCCGGCGTGGACGCCAGCGGCTCGGTCGCCGGTTGATCGTCGATGCTGACCGGTCCTTGAATCGGCACCGCCTGCGCTGGCGCGGCGAGGCGCGGTCCTTGCTGCGACGCAATCGACGCCTGGTCCGCCATGTTCGTTGGGAACGAAAGGTCGATCACGTTATAGGCGACCAACGTCACCAGGATTGCGCCGACCACCACCGCGCCGATGATCGTCGCCCAGAACGCGCGGTGCCGGAAATCGGGCGGCGTTGCCGCCTCCGCGCGTTTCAAGTGATGTGCGCCGTTCGTTCGCAAGATACTCTCGACTTGATCGGCGTGTGCATCGCCGACCTCGACCAGCACGCCGAGGTGCCCCTCGGTGATGCGCGGATCGTACAACTGCGATTTGGTGATCGGAAAACGATTGGCGCGCAACAAGCCGAGGAACGCTGCCCACATCGTCCCGAGCATCGTCACTTCGAACAAAATGATCAGCGTGGGCGGAATCGGGACGATGGGCTGACCGCCTTGTTCGATCGGGTACAGCAAAAAGATGCCCACGCTGAGAAACAGCCCGGTGGCGAGTCCCAGGATCGCGCCGGCGCCGGCGTACGTGCCGACCCGACCTTTCGGGCGCGGGCGCCCCAGGATTTCGGCGCGGTACGGGATGCTGGACAGTACCGTGATTTCGTCGTCGGCGATGCCGAGTCCGCGCAATTGATCGAGGGTGTCTGCGGTTGGGCTGGCTTCGTGAAACAATCCCAGCACCAGAGTCTTTGCCATCCGCTGCTCCTAGTCCGGCTCCGAGCGCGTCGGCACCAACGCGCGTCCGATGCGGCGCAGTCCTTGCAACACTTGTCCTTCGTACACTTCCCAGACCGGGATGAGCGGGAAGAGCCGCGAGACAGCGAGGAAGGCAAAGAAAATAAATCCGAACGCGCCAAGCGTGATCAATGTTTCTGGCAAGTGCAGCACGTAATAGCCCCAGTCGAACGGCAGCCAATTCTGTCCGAGCGAGACCGGGATGATGAGATAGCGCTCGATGTACATACCGATGTTCACAAAGATCGCGACGACAATCACCGCCGGGATCGAGTTGCGCACGCGTTTCAGAAACAGCGTCGCCGGCAGGAGCACGTTCGAGAAGAGCATCAGGTAGAAGAGCGGCGCCATCGTCCCGCCGGTGAGAATCGCGAGGATGGTTTTCTCCACCGGGTCCTGCCCGTACCACGGCACGATCACGTCGTTGAAATAGAAATAGTCCCACGCCAGCGAGAGGAGCAACAGGAATTTCGCCATGCCGTCGAAATGTTCCTGGCGCAGAAAATAGTCGAGGTGCATGAACTTGCGAATCAGCGCCAGCGCGATGATGACGGCACCCACGCCGGAGAAAAGCGCTCCGATCACGAAATACGGACCAAAGATCGTGCTGTGCCACGCGGGCTGGAGCGCCATCGCAAAATCCCACGACACGATCGTATGCACGGAGAACATCACCGGAATGATCCCGTAACTGAAAATGTTCAGTGCCGTTTCATGGTTCGCCCATTCCGTCTCGGTGCCGCGCCAGCCGAATGCCAGCATCTCGTAGAACGTGTGCCGCCAGCCCTGGGTGTGATCGCGCGCCATCGCCAGATCGGGAATGATGCTGATCCACGCAAACAGAATGCTGCACGAGAGGTAGGTCATGATCGCGGTCATGTCCCACAGCAGCGGCGAATGATACGAGGGCCAAATCTGCCGTTCGTTCGGGTACGGCAGCAGCCAGTAGAATTTCCACGGTCGCCCGATGTGAATCAGCGGGAACATCGCGGCGGTGATCAGACCGAACACGGTCACCAATTCCGCCGCGCGGCTGATCGGTCGCCGCCATTCGATCTTCAGGACGCGCAGCGCGGCGGAGATGAACGTGCCGGCATGACCGATGCCAATGAAGTAGACAAAGTCGACGATGTAGATCGCCCACATCACCGGACGGTCCAGACCGGTGATGCCGAGCCCCCACCACATCTGAACGAGCCAGGTCGTGCCCGCCATCGCGACCAAACCAAACAGGATCACGAACATGACCCAGAACCGTTTGGTCAAGCGGTACATCGGATCCAGCACATCCTGGTCGATGTTCAGCGGATAGCGCGGATCGAGCAGGAGATGCTGCTCGCGTTCGTGTTCGATTTGATGCGCGAGGTCTTCGTCCTGCGGCATCGGACGCCGCCATACGGCGCGGTCGCGCTTGCCCGCTGGCTTAGCCTCCGACATTCGATTGCCCGCCTTTCAGATAGTAGACTTGAGGTTCAGTTCCCAGTTCTTCCAGCAGCCGGAATTTGCGCTGATTCTCGCGCACGAGCTTGGTCGCCTGCGCGTTCGGATCGTTCAAATCGCCGAAGACGAGCGCGCTGGACGGACACGCCTGCACACACGCCGGCACTACATCGCCGTCACGCAGCGGACGATTTTCGACGAGCGCTTGCTCTTCGCCGCGGCGGATGCGCTGCACGCAGAAAGTGCATTTCTCCATCACGCCCGCGCTGCGCACGGTTACGTCGGGATTGAGTTGCTCCTTGAGTGTCCCGGCAAACTCCGGATCGAAAAAGTTGAAAAAGCGAACTTTGTACGGATCGTTGTTCTGGCAGTAGCGTGTGCCCACGCAACGATTGTAGACTTGGAGATTCAGATTCTCGCGCTCGCTGTGGTTCGTCGCGTACACCGGGCAGACCGGCTCGCACGGCGCGCGTCCGCACTGCTGGCACATCACCGGCATAAAGCGCGCCTTGATGTTCGGATACTCGCCTTCCCAGTAACGCTCGACGCGAATCCAGTGCATCGCGCGACCGCGGGTCGATTCTTGCTCGGTCTGAATCGGCACATTGTTTTCCGCGTGGCACGCGACCACGCACGCATTGCAGCCGGTGCACTTGTCCAGGTCGACCACCATCGTCCATTTGCGATTCGGAAATTCTGCCATGCTTTTCTCTGGTTTCTAACCGCGAATCTCGTGAGCCTTCGCTAATTCCTGGTTTTGATTCGCGCCAATTCGCGGGCAAATATGGGTTAGGGCAGCGCGGCGCTATTGCCCCGGGAACGCCTGATTGATAAATCCTTGGGTGACGCCGACTTTGCTTTCGAAATTCGCGAGCGCGATCTGTCTGCCGGTCGGCGTGATCTTGACGCGCACGGTTGCCCAGTTGTCCAGCGCGCCGACGAGCTGCAGCGGATTGGCACCGCGATTCTGCGCAAAGCGCCCCAGGTCGGTGTGCCCCTGACCAAGGGGAATCGAAATGGTATCCGGTCGAATCGCCGGAAACGTATAAACGGCGGCTTCGATTTGTCCGTACGGCGACGCGAGCGTGACCACATCGCCGTCTTGCACGCCGATTTTCTGCGCGGTCTGCGGATGAATCTCGACCCAGGTCTGCCACATCATCGTCGTCATCCCCTCCGGCGAACCTTGCAGCCACGGAAGGCTCGCGCCGCGCCCATCGCTCAGCAAATCGTTCATCGAAATGTGCAGGTAGAAGGGGAACTCTTTTTCGTCGCCCTGGTATTGCGTCGGTGCGACCTTGAGCGGCGCGGGCGAGACGGCGCGCGCCGCCGGCGCGCTCGGCGCGTGCGTTTGCCACCAGCCGCCGTGCTGCAAGAAACGCGACCAGAGGACCTCGGTGCCCGAGCCGCCCGCCGCGCCCGCGCCGAGTTTCGCGACCGTCTCCTTCAAGAACGCGACTTCGTCGCTCCACGGCAGCACTTTCGCCGCCGCCGGTATGCCGCGCGCGACGGTGAGCAGAATATCCGCGGTCGAGCGCGCGTCGTACACCGGCGTGACGACCGGCTGCTGGCTGCTGACGACCGGTGTTCCGAAATTCGGCGAGACCACCTCATAGCCCCACGATTCGAGGTACGTGCGGTCCGGCAGAATCAAATCTGCCCACACCGCCGTCTCGTCGATGAGCGGCGCGAACGAAACAACGAACGGTACTTTTTTCAGCGCGTCGAGGAAACCGAGTTTGGGCGGCAGTTCATATGCCGGATTTGCTCCGTGCACGAGCAGCACTTGCACCTGCCCGCTCTGCATCCGGTCGATCAAGTTTTGCGCGTCGGCGAGTGTCGAGACCTGGCGTTTCGCGAGCGGCGCGGGCAGCGTTTCCGCCGAAATCGCCGCGCCGCCGGGCTGATCAAAATTGCCGGCGACAAAATTCAGCGCCTGCACTGCCGTCAACGCATCCGCGCCATTGTTCTGCCCGGTCAGCGCACTGCCGGGAATCGCCAGTGGATGTTCCGCCTGCGCAAAGATGCGCGCGAGCCGCGTCAATTCATCGATCGAAATATCGCTCGCGTTCGCGACCTCGCCGATGTTTACGTCGCCGGCGATTATGTGCGCGCGCTGCACGCGCTCGCTCGCGCCTAACGCTTGATCGGCGATGAGGCGCGCCAGCGCTTGCGCGACCAAACCCTCCGTGCCGGGGCGAATCGGCAACCAGCGGTCGGCTTTGGCGCCGGTGATCGACATCTTCGGCTCGAACTGGACAAGGTAGCCGCGCTTGCCGAGCGGCTGGCTGCGGAACGCACCGTACTCCGCGCCGTAGCGGACCGCGGAGAGCCAGGTGCCGGCGAAATCCGCGCCGAATGAAAACACAATGTCGGCATGGCGGAGGTCGTACGTGGGCAGCGCGGCGGTTCCAAAGAGCGCCTGGCTCGCGTTGCTCAGCAGGGGATAGCCGTGGTACGCAGCGTACAAATCGAATAACACCGGCGCGGGCGCGCCAAGCGCCTGCGTGAAACGGCTGAACAAATCGATCAGATGACCGGACATGGTCGAGCCGCCCCACACCGCGACCTGGCTGCCGGCGGACTGAAGCTTGGCAAAGAGTGTATTGATCCCCGCGTTCCATTCGACGCGTTGGAATTGCCGCGTGCCGCGCGGCGCTTGGTGCACCGGACCTTGCAGGCGGTCCGGGTTGTACAGCAGTTGCAAGCCCGCCTGCCCGCGTGCACACGTCTTGCCCTGGTTCAGTGGATGCTCGGCGTTCCCTTCGATTTTTTTCGCGCGCCCGTTCATGATCCGGACGACGATGCCGCAGCCGGCGGGGCACATGCGGCAGGTGCTGGCATACCAGGTCGCGGTGCCGGCGAGTTGTTCCTCCGGCGGTTTCACGTAGGGTTCGAGGGTGACCCATTGGCGCGGGTTCTGGCAGCCGGCGAGAACTGCCGCGCCGCCAGCCAAGATGCCCAGTTTGAGGAAATCGCGCCGCGTCAGACCCTTGGTCATGTCTTGCTCCTATTTATGGCACACCACACAGTCCATCAATTGCGGCGCGTTCGGCTGCTGCTCGTGGCAATTGAGACAGAATCCCATCGTGAATTGCACCGCCGGCTTGGTCACTGTCATATGCCCCACATCGCCGTGGCATTGTTCGCAATTCAAGCCGGCAGCAACGACGTGCACTTCGTGGCTGAAATAGACAAAGCGCGGCAAACGATTGACGCGCACCCAGGGAATCGGTTTTTGCTGCTGCCAGTACGTCGCCAGTTTCTGGACTTCGGGATTATCCGTCGCGATGGTCTTGTGGCAGCCCATGCAGCGTTCGACGCTGGGAATGCCGGCGACTGCGGACTGGGTCGCACCGGTGTGGCAGAACAAGCATGGCACGCCGGCTTGCACCATCACTTGATGATTGAATGCGATCGGCTGTTGGTACGCGGCTTCCGCCGTCGCTGCACGCAGAAAGTACACGCCAACTGCGATCAGGAGCAGTATGACCCCGATGCCCAGCGTATAGGCGCGCCAGTGGGATTGGTAGAGTTGTTTCATGGATTGTAAAACGTGGACCACTACGATTTTTCCTTGCTGGAAATCTCGCACGGGGCGGGCGCAACACCTTCACTATACCATGATGTGGAAATGCCAAACTAAAGGACGCCTAAAGTTTTTCTTGAGAATATCTTATGGGCGGGCAATAAAAAACGCTTCATCCTCATGCGCGAGGATGAAGCGCCGTACGCTGGGCTGGAGAAACTAGTACTGCGTCAAACTGATAATGATGGTTGTAGCATAG
>Ga0272448_1002585_pt1 | contig 22399 bp, 27 predicted proteins | sample YNPCB0191_FD_202220 | JGI IMG/M metagenome (GOLD analysis project Ga0272448, IMG submission 202220) | Hot spring sediment microbial communities from Yellowstone National Park, WY, United States - YNP-CB-019-1 | ecosystem: Environmental > Aquatic > Thermal springs > Hot (42-90C) > Sediment... | reverse complement strand
CACTTTGTATCTCCATCTTTTTTAAATCTTTTAACTCTTTTTATTATCATAATTTGTTATTTTTCCGCTAATGAAATAGTTAAATTAATGTATTTTAAATATAAGAGATTAAATAATTAAATATAACGACATTTCCTTCTAAATTAGACGATGATAGTAATTCTTTACAATATTAGGAGTTCTTATAATGTAGGATCTATTTTTAGGACTGCGGATATAGCAGGAATTGAAAAAATTTATCTATGCGGCATTACGCCCGCGCCTTTAGATAAATTTGGCGATATTAATAAAAAACTTGTTAAGATTTCCTTAGGAGCCGAAAAAAATGTTTTTTTTGAAAGGGTTAAATCTATTCATTCTTTAATTTTTAGATTAAGAAAAGAGGGATATATTATTTTGGCTTTAGAGCAAGATAGTCGTTCCCAAAATATTTTTAAATTTAGAAAAAAAGAAAACAAAAGATATGCTTTAATATTAGGAAGCGAGATAAAAGGATTGCCTGAAAGTATTTTAAAAAAAGCGGATAAGATTTTAGAAATTCCCCAAAAAGGCAAAAAAGAATCTTTAAACGTTTCAATTGCTTTTGCCATAGCCGTATTTTATTTGGAATTTGTTAAATGTTGAATTAAATTATTATTTTTAATTTTAAAAAATTATAAAATTAAAATAATAGTTATTTATATGAAAAAACAATTAAAACAATCAATTAAAAAACAAAGAAGATGGGGGCTTGCCACTCGTTGTGATTATACAGGCAGAAGAAAAAATAAAAATAAAAAATAATAAAAGATATAAAAATTATAAGGAATAAAAACCCCTTGCGGTTTGGGCAAGGGGTTTTTATTTTCCTTCTTTGACTTTGATTTTAACTTTCGTTTTTGGTTTGGCTTCTGCTTTAGGCATTACAATTTTTAAGATTCCTTTTTCGTAGGTCGCTTCAATCGCGTTTTCTTTTACTTCTTCCGGTAGTCGCACTACTCTTTCAAAAGAACCACGACGGATTTCTTTCTTCCAATATCCTTTTTCTTTTTCTTCTTTTTTTTCATCCATTTTCCCGCTAATTCTTAAAACTCCATTATCTACAGATATTTCTATATTTTTTGGATCAAAACCGGGTATTTCAACCTCGGCAATGATTTCTTTTTCTGTTTCTTTTATGTCCATCGCCGGTTTTGAAAAATCCGTTTTTGAAAAAACAGGCAAAAGCCAATCGTCATTTTCAAAGAATTTATCAAAATCAGAGAAGGGTTTCCAAGGAATTAGAGACATATTTTTTTAAAATGTTATTTTTGTTTTTCGACCTTTTATATATAATATATTATACAATTTTTACGTTATTTTATCAACATATTTTACTATAATTTTTTATATGTTATAATAAAGTAATGAATAAACCGATACAATTATCTCCAAATTCTTTAAATTTATTTCTTGAATGCCAAATGTGTTTTTGGCTTGAGAAACGACAGGGTATTAAAAGACCGCCTCCTTATCCTTATTCTTTAAATTCGGCAGTTGATATTCTTCTAAAAGAGGAATTTGATAGTTACCGAATGAAAGGAGAGGTTCATCCTTTAATTTTAAGCAATAATATTCCCGCTAAACTTTTTTCTAACCAAAAATTGTTAAATCAATGGAGAAGTAATTTTTCGGGAATAAGATTTTATGACGATAAATTAGACGCTACATTGTTTGGGGCGGTTGATGATATTTTAGAGTTTGAAAACGGACAATTGGCTCCTTTGGACTATAAATCAACAGGAAGTTCTGTCGCGAATATTTATGATCGTTTTCAAATTCAAATGGATATATACACTTATCTTTTGGAAAAAAACGGTTTTTCAACGCCAAGAAAGGGTTATCTTGCTTTTTATATTGTTGATAAAAAAAATAGCTTCGGCGATAGACTCCCTTTTAAAAAAGAATTATATGAGATAGAGACAAATCCTTCAGATATACCAGATCTTTTTAAAGAAGCAGTAAATGTTTTAAGGAATGATAAACCCCCTCGTCATAGTCCTGATTGCCCTTTTGGCAAATGGTTTTCATCTGTTCAAAAATTTTAAAAAAATATTATGATTTCTTGTTTTGGTAATGATTTTAATATTAACTTTATAATAAAATATTGAAAACAAAAACATATTTAAAAAAGAGGTTTTTTGGATTTTAAAAGAAAAATATAATAGAAAAATAACAAAAGAGTTTAGAAATGATCTTGAGAGATTGAAAAATGGCGAGCCGGTTGATTATATCATCGGCTATGTTTGGTTTTTAAATAACAAAATAGATCTATCTTTAAAACCTTTTATTCCCCGGCCAGAAACCGAATATTGGGTGAAAAAAGCAATTGAAAATATTAAGATAGAGTCAAAAAATACAAGATCAGCTATTAGGATCTTGGATATATTTTCCGGTTCCGGGGCTATTGGAATTGGTATTTTAAAAAATATTAAAAACGCAAAAGTTGATTTTAGTGATATTAATTCTAATTTTTTAAAACAGATTAAGATAAATCTTGGAATAAACGGAATTAAAAATAATCGTTATCGGTTAATTAAGTCAAATGTTTTTAAAAATATCAAAGATAAATATAATTATATTTTCGCTAATCCTCCTTACGTCGCTAAAAGAAAAATAAATAAAGTCCAAAAATCTGTTTTAAAATTTGAATCAAAAAACGCTTTGTTTGGAGGTGATGATGGGTTTTTATATATTAGAGAATTTTTAAAAAACGCAAAAAAATATCTTAAAAAAGAAGGGAAAATTTATATGGAATTTGATTCTTTTCAAATGAAAAAAATAAATGAAATAATAGAAAAAAACAATTATAAAAATTATTGTTTTTTTAGGGATCAATATGGAAAATGGAGATACGTATTGATTTTTATTTAAACACCGAGAATAAAAATTAAAAAAATTAATAAAATAAAAAGGCCGGATAGATCACATGCCACGATAACCGGGTTCGTAAGTAGGGACTAGAGGAGAAAGGGGATTGGAGGAGGAGAAAGATTTGTGATCTATCCGGCAAGATAAAATCTTCATGTTTTTTTAAATTGCTATTTATATATTAGCATTTTAAAAAAACATTGTCAATTTTTAAAAAAAAACAGCTTGTCGAAGCATATTAAGGCGAACAGAAGGCAGAAGAGAGCGAAGAGCTTCGATAGACCTTAGAATAGGGCAAAATTTTGGCGGAGGTTGGATAGTCACATGATGCTGGGTTATACATAGATGGGAGGGGTTCGAAAGGGAGTTCGACCAGGGGAGAAAACTATCCGACCTCCAAAATTAGTTTTATTAATGTTCTATTAATTATTTCTATAAAAATTTGTCAATAATCTTGTGGATAATTTTAAAATTCGATGCTAAAAACATTAAAATTTTTTAAAAATATCTTGCTTTTAATTTTTATATAAGATAGAATAATTTAATAAATAATAAAAAAATTAATGATTAAAGATATTAAAAATAAAAAACAGTATACAAAAAAAATTGCTAAATCTTTAGAAAAAAAAGAGAAGAAAATATTAATTGGGAAAGAAAAAGGGCAAAAGATAGATTTGATTGATAGAAAAAATATAAAACATAAAGAAAACAATTTGGAGCAAAAAAATAATAATGTAATTTATCAGCCAAAAATAAAAATTATTGGAATAGGAGGAGGGGGTGCGTCAATTATTTCAGAGATTGCTTTTGATGTTAAAAGGGTTGGTTTTGTTGCCGCGAATACGGATCTTAAATCTCTTAAGGAATTAAATAAAAAAGTAAAAAAATTTCAATTCGGTTATAATTTAACAAAAGGATTAGGCACCGGTATGGATGAACAATTGGGAGAAAAAGCCGCTTTAAGTGATAAAGATAAAATAAAAGAACTTTTGGAAAATCAAGATTTGGTTATTATGGTTGCTTGTTTAGGAGGGGGCACTAGTTCGGGGGCAACGCCGATATTTGCAAAAATATCAAAGAGTTGCGGTAATCTTACTTACGGAATTTTTACTATGCCTTTTGAATTTGAGGGAGAGAAAAAAATGGAAATGGCAATGGAGGCATTGGAAAAAATAAAACCAAATCTTAATGCCTATTCAATTATTCCTAATGAAAGAATTTTCCAGATTATTGATAAAAATACTCCCTTAAAAAACGCTCTTTCCGCTATTAACAAAAAATTGGCTGAAAATCTTGAGGGTTTAATAGAAATGATTTATTTAAATGGGCTGATAAATATTGATTTTGCCGATTTAAAAACAATTTTTCAGGGCAATGGTAGATTGGTTTATTTAGAAACTGTGGAGATTAATAATAATAATAATAATTCTAATAGAGAAGAGGCTTTTAAAAAAATCATATATAGCCCTTTTTATCCTTATATTTTAAAAGGGGCAAAAGGTATTTTGTATAATATAGTAGGAGGAAAAAATTTGCAGCTTTCAGAAGTTTCCTATATTTCAAAAATTATTTATGAATCTATAAATAAACAGGCAAAAATTATTTTTGGCATTAGCCAGCGTCAAAATTATAATCAGAGGATAAAAGTAACTTTGCTTGCCACCGGTTGTAATATGAAAGATTTTTTCCCGAAAGAAAAAATAAAAAAAGAAAAAATTGTAGAAAATAAAAATAATTTATTAAATACTAAATCCAATAAGAAGAATTTAAATGTTAAAAACAATGATGTCTTAAACAATAATTTAAAAGTTGTTAAGAAGAATAATAAAGATAAAAAAAAGATAAAAATATCGTCTGAAACAGTAGAGGAAGAAGATAATAAAAATATTGATAATAGATTGAATTCAGGTAAAACTGATTTAGTTAAAATTCATAAAGGCGAATTTGATGGAACTAAAAAAATAGAAGTAAAAATTAGAAAAAATGGGCTTCAGGTAAAAAAAGAAATTGAAGAGGAAGAGAAGAAGTTTTTGGATCAAGAAAAAGAATTTGAGGTGCCCGCGATATTTAGGAAAGATAATTTAGGTAAAATAAATAATAATTAATAATAAAAATCGTATATATGGAGGAAGATATTAAAACAGCGATAATTCCGGTTGCCGGTTTGGCGACAAGATTTTTGCCTCTTTCAAAGGTTGTGCCCAAAGAGTTGTGGCCATTAGTTGATAAACCTGTTATTCAGTATATTATTGAAGAGGCGAAAAATTCCGGAATAGAAAAGATTATTTTTGTTTTAAGTCCGAAAAATAAAAAAATTTTAGACTATTTAAAGCCTTCTTCTCAAATAGAAAAAATATTAAAAGAAAGGAAAAAGACAAAGATATTAGAAGAGTTAAAGCAAATAGAGGATTTAGTAAAAGATATTTCTTTTTCTTTTGTTGTCCAAAAAAAACCATTAGGCGATGGTCATGCGATTTTGCAGGCTTTAAAAAATATCGGGGAAGAGCCTGTTGCTTGTCTTTTTGCCGATGATGTGGTTGATGCCAAAATTCCTTGTCTTTCTCAATTAAATAAAATTTTTAGAACATGTGGTAAGACCGTTCTATCGCTTTATAAATTGCCTAAAGAAAAAATATCATCTTATGGTGTCGTCGCTGTAGAGAAAATTGCTAATAGATTATTTAAAATTAAAGATATTGTTGAAAAACCGGCATTGGGAACTGAGCCGTCTGATTTGGCTATTGTTGGTAAATATATATTAACACCGGAGGTTTTTGATTATCTTAAAAAAATCAAACCTAATCAAAATGGAGAAATAATTCTTTCCGAAGCGTTAAATAAAATGCTTAGAGAAGGAAAGGTTATTTATGGATATGAATTTGAGGGAAGATGGCTTGAATGTGGTAATAAATTAGAATGGCTTAAATCCAATCTTTATTTATCATTAAATAATCCTCAATTTGGTCCCGAATTAAAAAAAATTTTAAAAGAAATATGATTGAGGTTACAAAGGAAATATTAAAAAATATTTATAAAGAAAGAAAAGAGGGGGTTAGAAAATACGATTTTGGTTTATTAGTAGTTATCGGGGGGTCGGAGTTTTATTCAGGTTCTCCTGCTTTTTGTGCGTTGGCGGCTTTTAGAGCAGGGGTTGATATGGTAAGAATTATAGCTCCCAAAAGGGCAGCAGATATTATTGCCTCATTTAAACCTGATTTAGCCGCATATCCTTTAAAAACAGAAAGATTAAATAAAAACGATTTATCTGCTTTGTTTTTAATGGTTGAAGAAGCTAAATTAGCCTCTCATGGAAAAACAGCGGTAGTGATAGGGGGTGGGATGGGAAGGTCTGAAGAAACAAAAGAAGCGATTTTCGAATTTCTTTCTAAAACATCTGTTTCAGCGGTTATTGACGCTGATGGAATTTACGCTTTAGAAAAAAATCCGGAAATAGTTTTTGGGAAACCTTTTGTAATAACACCTCATCTATATGAATTTTTTGTACTAACCGGCAAAGATATAAGCTCTATGTCTTTTGAACAAAAGATTAAATCAGTTGAAGAAGAAGCGAAAAGATTAAACACTACGATAGTTTTAAAGGGTCCAATTGATATAATCTCTAACGGAGAAGAAACGGCTTTAAACAAAACAGGTTCTTACTATATGACAAAAGGCGGTATGGGTGATACCTTAGCTGGTATTTTGGGTGCTTTGCTTTCAAGGGGGATTTCTTGTTTTGAAGCTTCTCAGGCAGCGACTTATATTAATGGTTTGGCTGGAGAAATCGCTATCAAAAAATTTGGCGAAGGCGTTATGGCAAGCGATCTTATTGAGGCGATTCCTGAAGTTATTAATTTATATAAATAATTTTTTATCAAAAATGACAATTTATGATCTTATAATTATTGGTGGTGGCCCTGCCGGCATTACTGCCGGAATATACGCTACAAGACAAACCTTAAAAACATTGTTAATTACAAAAGAATTCGGGGGACAAATGGCGAAAAAAGCGGTTGATATTGAAAATTGGCCCGGCGAGACAAATATTTCAGGGCAACAATTGGTAGAAAAATTTGTAAATCATTTAAAGGCTCAAAAAGACATAGAGATTAAATCTCAAAAGGTAGAAAAAATAACAAAAGAATTAAATGATTTTGTTGTTTTTACTAATGAAGATAAATTTAGATCTTTGGCAGTAATTATTGCTACTGGCGCTGATCCGATAAAATTGAATGTTTCTGGTGAAAAGGAATTTCTTGGCAAAGGTGTAAGTTATTGCGCTACTTGTGATGGGCCTTTATTTAAAGATAAAAAAATTGCTGTTATAGGTGGCGGCAATGCCGGTTTGGAGACGGCTATTTTTATGACAAATTACGCTGAAAAAATTTATATTTTGGAATTTAATAATGTTTTAAAAGCTGACCAATTTAATCAAAATGAAGTAAAAAAAATAAAAAAAATTGAAATAATTTTAAACGCAAAAACAGAAGAAATAAAAGGAGATAAATTCGTTAATTCTTTGATTTATAGAGATTTATTTACTAACGAACTAAAGACATTAGCAGTTGATGGAGTTTTTATTGAGATAGGGGCTAAACCGGCTACGGATATGGTTGAAGGTCTTGTTGATTTTAACGAAAAAAAAGAAATAATAGTTGAATTTGAAACTTTTCAAACTAAAACGCCGGGATTGTTTGCTGTGGGAGATGCTAATATCGGAAAATATAAACAAATTGTTGCCGCAGCGGGGGAAGGTTGTAAGGCTGCTTTAGCCGCTTATGAATACATAAAGAGTTTAAAAAATAAAAATTTTGTATGAGGATTAAAAATATCAAGGCGAGAGAAATCTTAGATTCGCGAGGTAATCCAACGATAGAAGTTGAACTGGAAGTTAAAAATAATTTTTTTTGCGCTTCTTCTCCCTCGGGAGCTTCAACGGGAAAAAACGAAGCGATGGAGTTAAGAGATAAAGATAATAAAAGATATAGGGGAAAAGGGGTTTTGAATGCGATAAATAATATTAATGAAATAATCGCGCCAGCTCTTAAAGGAAAAAGCGTATTAAAACAGGAAGAGATAGATAAATTATTAATTGAATTAGACGGGACAAAAAATAAATCAAAGCTTGGGGCTAATGCTATTTTATCTGTTTCTATGGCTGTTTGTCGAGCGGGCGCTTTTTTTAATAATTTAAAACTATACGAATATATAAAAGGAATTTTATCTTATAAAAAATCTTTAAATTCAGATAATTTTAAAATACCTTTTCCTTGTTTTAATATTATAAACGGAGGCGTTCATGCTGGCAATGATTTGGATATTCAGGAATTTATGGTCATTCCATGTGGCGATTCTTTTTCTTATAATCTCGAGATGGGAGTAAATATTTATTATTCTTTAAGGGAAATATTAATAGACGAATTTGGAAAAAACGCTATAAATGTTGGCGATGAAGGCGGATTTGCGCCTCCTATATCAAAAAGTGAAAAAACTTTGAATACGATTTTAAAAGCGGCAAAAGATTTTTTAAATAATGTAAAAATAGGAATTGATTGTGCGGCTTCGCATTTTTATACAGCTGATAAAAGATATTTTTTTGAGAATAAATTTCTAAAACGAGAAGAACTTTTATCTATTTATAAAGATTTTATCAAAAAATATCCTATTATTATAATTGAAGATCCCTTCTCCGAAGATGATATAGTTGGCTGGAAAAATATGAGCCTATCTTTAAATGATAAAATGAATGAAATATTGATAGTAAGCGATGATTTAACAGTTACCCAAAAAGATAAGATTGAAGTAGTTATAAAAAAGAAATGTGCAAACGCTTTAATAATTAAACCTAACCAAGTTGGGACTATTACTGAAACTATTGAATCTGTAAGAACGGCAAAAATGGCGGGATTTAAGATTATAGCTTCTCATCGTTCAGGCGAGACAAATGATGATTTTATTGCTGATTTGGCGGTAGGTATTGAAGCTGATTTTATTAAAGCGGGGGCCCCTGTAAGAGGAGAGAGGGTTTCTAAATATAATCGTTTGTTAAAAATCGAAAAAGAGATAATGAGTAAATAATAAATAAATTTTATGTCTAAATTAATATTATTGCGTCATTTAAAATCCCAATGGAATGAAGAGAATCGTTTTTCTGGTTGGGTTGATATTCCTTTATCTAAAGAAGGCAAAAAACAAGCAAAAGAGATATGTTTTAAAATTTTAAAATACAAAATTGATAGAATTTATACTTCTTTGCTTTTTAGAAATATGGATACTGTCTCTCGGATTTTAGAAATTAGTCCTAAATATCCTCTTTTTATTCATATTGATAAAGGTAAAATGGAAAAATGGGGGAATTATATTGATATTGATAAAAAATATATTGAAGTTTATGTAACGGAAAAATTAAATGAAAGATATTATGGAAAACTTCAGGGATTGAATAAAGAAGAGACTATTGAAAAATACGGAGAGAAAAAAGTTTTATTATGGAGAAGAAGTTATAAAATCGCGCCGCCTCAAGGCGAAAGTTTAGAAGATGTTTATAATAGAGTAATTCCTTTTTATAAAAAATATATTGAGAAGGATTTAAAAAATGGAAAAAATATTTTATTAGTTTCAAGTCATAATACTTTAAGAGCGATTTTAAAATACATTGAAAAAATTAATGATGAAGATATTATAAATTTTGAAATACCTTTCGGTGGGATAATTGAATACGGATTTTCAAAAGATTTTCAATTGGAAAATAAAAAAATTTATGCTATTATTAAATAATTAAATAAAGCATATGAAAAAATTTATAATATTATTAATTATTCTTATTATTGTTGTAGGATCTGTTTTTTTCTTTAAAACAGTTAGAAAACCAAAAGAGATTACGGAGAAAGAAGCTTCAGAGAAGGTGCTTAAATATCTTAATGAAAAGTTTTTACTTGAACCAATTGCGTCTTTGACAAAAGTATCTCAAGAAAGTGGTCTTTATAGGGTAGATGTTGATGTTAAGGGAAATAAAATGAATACTTATATAACAAAAGATGGAAAAATATTCTTTCCTGAAGGGATTGAAACGGAAAAAGAGGAAGTGTCAATTTCTCAATGGTGTTTAGGCGATTAAAATGAATAATTGGTTATCATATATGAATAAAAAGATAAAAGTATATTCTACATCAAATTGTCCTTATTGTTTTACATTAAAGGAATATTTAAAAAGTATTAATATTGTCTTTGAGGATATAGATGTTTTAAAAAATAAAATGGCATTTGATGAAATGATTGATAAATCAAAACAAACAGGCGTTCCGGTAATTGATATTGATGGCGAAATCGTTATTGGTTTTGATAAAGAAAAAATAAATCAAATAATTAAAAATTAAGATAATAAAATAAAAAATATGTCAATAAAAATAGCTATCAACGGTTTCGGAAGAATTGGCCGTCCTACTTTTAGAAGAATTATTGATAATCATAAAAATTTAGAAGTTTTGGCGATAAATGATTTAATTGACGTTAAAACCCTTGTTCATCTTTTAAAATACGATTCTGTTTACGGAGAGTATAAAAAAAATATTGATTACGGAGATGATTTTATTGTTGTTGATAATAAAAAAATCAAAGTATTTTCTGAAAAAGATCCCGTAAATCTTCCATGGAAGAAAATGGGAATAGATATTGTTTTGGAATGCTCTGGTGTGTTTACCGATGTTGATAGCTCTAAAAAACATATAATCGCGGGGGCTAAAAAAGTGATAATTTCCGCCCCTTCAAAATCAGAAGAAGTTCCGGCTTTTGTTTTATCGGTAAATGAAAATAGATATAATCCAGAAAGAGATAATATTATTTCAATGGGTTCTTGCACTACCAATTGTCTTGCAGTAATGGCTAAAATAATAAACGATCATTTTAAAATTGTAAAAGGTTTTATGACGACCTGTCATAGTTATACTAATGATCAGAGAATTTTAGATTTATCTCATAAAGATTTAAGAAGAGCGAGAGCAGCAGCATTAAACATTATACCAACTACGACTGGGGCTGCTTCTACGATAGGAAAGATAATGCCAGAACTAAATGGAAAACTTGATGGGATTGCTATTCGTGTGCCGACGCCTACAGTGTCTATTCTTGATTTGATTGTGGAAATAGAAAAGAAAACTTCGGCTGAAGAGGTAAATAATGTTTTTAGAAAAATTGCAAAAAGGCTTAAAGGCATTGTAAGAGTGGAAGATAATCCATTAGTATCCTCTGATTTTATTGGGGATTCGCATTCCGCTATTATTGATTCTTCATTAACAACGGTTATAGATAATTTAGTTAAGGTCGTTGGTTGGTATGATAACGAATGGGCATATTCTTGCCGTTTAGCGGAATTTGCCGAATTTGTCGGAAATAAAATAAAAAAATAATTATGAAGATTCCTGTTGAAGTATTTGCCAGACATATTCATATATCATTAAAAGATTTGGAATCACTTTTTGGGGAAAATTATAAATTAACAAAATTAAGAAATCTAACTCAGCCTTCTGGCTTCGCCGCAAAAGAAACATTGGACGTTGAGGTTAATGGTAAAACGATAAAAAATGTTAGAATAGTTGGTCCGATACGTAAAAAAACTCAAATTGAAATTTCTCTAACAGACGCTGTCTATTTTAGTATTAAGCCCGTTTTAAGAAATTCGGGCGATATTAAAGATAGTTCTTCTGCTTTTTTAATCGGACCTAAAAAAAGGATTAGAATTAAAGAGGGTTTGATTGTTCCTTTAAGACATATTCATTGTAATTTTGATGAGGCAAAAAAATTAGGATTAAAAAAACGGAGATTTTGTTTCTGTTATGGTTAATGGCAAGAGATCAGTTGTTTTCAATAATGTTAAAATAAGAGTAAGAGGCAATTATAAACTTTGTTTGTATTTGGATACAGATGAAGATAACGCGGCCGGTGTTAATAAAAAAACTTATGGCTTTATTATTAAAAATTATAAAACCAGCTAATTAAAATGATTTTAGTTTTAAATTGTGGAAGTCAATCGTTAAAATGGAAATTGTTTAACGATAATCTAAAGATTATTAAAGAAGATAATATTAAGATTTTAAAAGAGGATTTATACGAAAAGACTTTAAGAATTGAATTGGAAAGATTGAAGGATTTTGAAAAAGAAATAAAAATAATTGGTCATAGAGTTGTTCATAATGGCGGATTTTTTAAAAAACCAACATTAATTGATTCAAAAAATTTAAAAATATTAAAATCCTTTAATAATTTTTCCTCTCTTCATAATCCTTTTAATATTTTAGCGATAGAGACAGCTACTTCTATTTTCTCAAAAGCAACACAAATAGCCGTTTTTGATACTCAATTTTATTCTGATATTCCCCCAAAGGCTTATATATATTCTTTACCTGAATATTTAAGAAAAAAATATAGTTTTCGCAGATTTGGTTTTCACGGTATTTCTCACGAATATGCTTCAAAAGAAGCGGCAGGAATTATTAAAAAACCTTTTAATAGTTTAAAAATTATATCTTGTCATTTAGGCGGAGGTGTAAGTATTACCGCTATTAAAAACGGAAAAGCGATTGATACTTCTATGGGTTTTACTCCCTTAGAAGGGCCTTCTATGGCTACAAGATGTGGCAGTATTGATCCGGGAATTATTACTATTCTTTGTCGTGATTTTTCTATAAGTGAAGTGGAAAGAATATTAAATAAAGAATCGGGATTAAAGGGGATTTGTGATGAAAGCGAGATGATTAAAATTTTAAAAAAAGTGAAAAAGAAAGATAAAAAAGCGAAGTTGGCTTTAGATATTTATGTTTATCAAATAAAAAAATACATTAGCGCTTATTTTGGGATTTTGGGCGGTTGCGACATATTGGTTTTTACCGGAACAATAGGGTTTAACAGTTCAAAAATCAGGAATATGATTTGTAAAAACTTGGTATTTTTAAAAAACACCAGAGTGTTGGCGATAAAGCCTGATGAAGAATTAGCAATTGCCAAAAAATTAAAATTATTAGATAATAAAATTAATAAAATTTAATTCAATAAAACTATGAATCAGAAATATCAAAAAAATATTTTATGGATAAATGAAATAAGTATTGAAGATATTAGTCTTGTAGGAGGGAAAAATGCTTCTTTGGGAGAAATGTATAATAATCTTTCCCCTAAAGGCGTTAATATTCCTGATGGTTTTTGTTTAACAACTTTATTCTATTGGCAGTTCTTAAAGGATAATAATTTAGATAAAAAACTTAAAGAAATTTTTAAAAAATTTAATCCTAAAAATTTAAAGAGCCTTCAGGAAACAGGAAAAAAATGTCGGGAAGCATTCTATAAATCGGAATTCTCCGATAGCTTAAAAGAAGAAATTTTTTCCGCATATAAAAAGTTAGAAGATAAATATGGAAAAGATGTTGATGTTGCTGTAAGAAGTTCCGGAGTTGTTGAAGATATGCCTAACGCTTCTTTTGCGGGTCAGTTTGAAACATATCTTAATATAAGAGGAAAAAATGGATTATTGAAAGCTATAAAAGATTGTTTCGCTTCGTCTTTTAATGATAGGGTGATTGCTTATCGGGAGGAGAAAAAAATAGATCATTTAAAATTCGCTCTTTCTGTAGGAGTTTTAAAAATGGTAAGATCAGATTTAGCCTCTTCGGGAATAATGTTTACCTTAGATACAGAAACCGGTTTTCCTAACACAATTTTAATAAATTCTATTTGGGGAGTTGGAGAGTTAATTGTTAAAGGGAAAATAACTCCCGATGAGTTTTATGTTTTTAAGCCAACCTTAAGTAAAGGATATAAATCAATAATTGTTAAAAATTTGGGAAGAAAAAATCTAAAATATATTTATTCTAAAAACGGAGGTTTGAAAGAAGTTTTTGTGAAAAAGGAAGAACAATTAAAGTTTTCTTTAAATGATGAAGAAATTATTACGCTTGCTAATTGGGGTTTGATTATTGAAGATTATTATTCTAAAAAGAACAATAAATGGGCGCCTCAGGATATTGAGTGGGCAAAAGATGGGATAACAGGAAAACTTTTTATAGTTCAATCAAGACCGGAAACAGTACATGCTTTTAAAAAAGAAAAAACTTACGAAGAATATGAGATTAAAACTAATAAAAAACCAATTCTTACAGGAATTGCGATTGGCGAAAAAATTGGTATTGGGAAAATAAAAATTATCAAAGATGTTTCAAAAATAACAGATTTTAAAAAGGGAGAGGTTTTGGTGACAAAAATGACTGATCCTGATTGGGTTCCCATAATGAGATTGGCTTCCGCTATAATAACCGACGAAGGAGGAAAAACTTGCCATGCAGCAATCGTAAGCAGAGAATTAGGCGTGCCGGCAATTGTAGGAACTCAGAGTGCTACGAAGATATTAAAAAATAGTCAATTGGTAACTGTTGATTGTACGCAAGGTTTGTTAGGAAGGGTGTTTCTAAATAAAGTCCCTTTTATTGTAAAAAAACATGATTTAACGGATATTCCGGATATAAAAACAAAAATAATGATGAATATTGGGGATCCTCAAACTGCTTTTAAGTCGTCTTTTCTGCCAAACGATGGAGTGGGACTTGCTAGAGAAGAGTTTATTATTGCCGAGAAAATAAGAATTCATCCGATGGCTCTTTATAATTTTAATAATTTAAAAGATAAAAAACTTAAAAATAAAATTGAAGAATTAACTGTTGAACATAAAGATAAAAAAGAATTTTTTATAAAAAAATTAGCTGAAGGAATTGCTCAAATAGCTTCAGCCGTTTATCCCAAAGAGATTATTGTACGTTTTTCCGATTTTAAAACAAACGAATATAAAAATTTAATTGGTGGTGAAATATTTGAAAAAGAAGAGGCAAATCCAATGCTTGGGTTTAGAGGCGCTTGTCGTTATATATCCGAAAAATATCAGCCGGCTTTTTTAATGGAATGTCAAGCGATAAAAAGAGTAAGAGAAGTTTTTGGTCTTGATAATATAAATGTTATGATTCCTTTCTGCAGAACAATAGAAGAAGGCGAAAAGATTTTATCATTAATGGAAAAAGAAGGATTGAAAAAAGGAGAAAATGGCTTAAAGGTTTATGTTATGTGTGAAATACCTTCTAATGTGATTCTTGCCGAAAAATTTTTAGAAATTTTTGACGGAATGAGTATAGGTAGTAATGATTTAACTCAATTGGTTTTGGGCCTTGATAGGGATAATGGGGATATTTCTTATATAGGAGATGAAAGAAACGAAGCGGTTAAAAAAATGCTAAAAGAGGTTATAGAGATTTGTAAAAAGAAAAATAAATATGTCGGAATCTGCGGAGAGGCTCCTTCAAATTATCCCGATTTTGCCGAATTTTTAATAGAAAACGGAATTGAAAGCATCTCTTTAAATCCTGAAGCGGTAATAAAAACATATTTAAATCTTTCTAAAAAGAAAGAGAATAACGTTTAATGTTTTATATCTTGGAATGATTTTATTTTTATTTTAAATTATGTACGATATTATTACTTTTGGTTCGGCAAGCTTGGATATATTTATAAAACCAAAAGAGTTTATAAAAATTAAAAACAAAAAAAAATTTACTACAGGGAAGGGTGTTTGTTTTGATATTGGTTCAAAAGTTGATATTGATAAAATATTTTTTGCGTCCGGGGGTGGTGGAACAAATACTGCTACCACATTCGCAAAGCAGGGATTTAAAGTTGCTTTTTGCGGAAAATTAGGAGATGATATTGCTGGAAAAAAAATTATCGAAGAATTGAAAAAAAATAATATTGATATTAATTTTGTTTTTTTTACAAAAAAAGCGTCAACTAATCATTCTATTGTTTTAACCGGATTTGATAAAGATAGAATGATATTTGTTTTTAGGGGGGCTTCGGAACTTTTAAAAAAGGAAGAGATACCTTTTAGCAAACTTAAGGCAAAATGGTTATATCTTGCTCCTCTTTCGGGAAAATTATGCGATTCTTTTGAAATATTGGTTGATTATGCTTATAAAAATAATATTAAATTAGCCGTAAATCCTGGTCATTCCCAGCTTTCATTGCCATTTTTGAAGTTAAAAAGGATTATTCAAAAAATCAATGTATTTATTCTAAATCAGGAAGAAGCCGCTTTTTTAGCAAAGATGCCTTTTCAAAAAGAGAAAGAAATTTTTGAAAAAATTGATAATTTATGCCCCAATATTTTTATTATGACAAAAGGTGACCGAGGCGCTGTTATATCCGACAAAAAATATTTTTATTCAATCAAAGCGCCAAAAACAAAAGTAGTTGATAAAACCGGCGCCGGTGATGCTTTTGCCTCAGGATTTCTCTCGGGTTTTATTTTAAAAAACGGTGATGTTGATTATTCTATTAGTCTTGCTATTTCCAACGCTGTTAGTTGTTTAAAAAAAATCGGAGCAAAAAATGGATTATTAGAAAAAAATGGTAGATTGATAAAAATAAAAATTGATAAAAAAAGAAGATGAAAAATCTTAAATACTATTTTAATAAATCCCAAAAAGAAAAATGGGCTATAGCGCAATTCAATTTTTCTACTCTTGAGCAATTAAAGGCTATTATAGAAGCGAACAGAAGACTAAAAAGTCCATTTATTTTGGGAACCTCCGAGGGCGAAGTTGGTTTTTTAGGCGTTAAAGAGGTTATAGCGTTAGTAACTTTGGCAAAATTAAAATATAAAATTCCAATTTTTTTAAATCTTGATCATGCTAAAAATATTAGTTTAATAAAAGAAGCGATTGATTTTGGTTATGATATGGTGCATTTTGATGGATCTCTTCTTCCGTTAGAAGATAATATTGAAAAGACAAAAAAGATTGTTGCTATTGCTCATAAAAAAAATGTTTTAGTAGAAGGAGAGTTGGGAATTATAAAAGGGGAATCTAAATTTCATACTGAAAATATAGAAGTGGAAAAAGAAAATCTTACTTCTGTTTCAGAACTTGAAAAATTTATAAAAAAAACTAAAATAGACATATTGGCAATTTCAATTGGTAATGTTCACGGGATTTACAGAGTAATGCCTCATCTTGATTTGGATTTATTGAAAAAAATCAATCAAAATACAAAGATTCCTTTGGTTCTTCATGGTGGTTCTGGTATTTTAGATAACGAAATTAAAGAATCTATAAAATTGGGAATAACAAAAATTAATTTTAATACAGATCTAAGAATAGTTTGGAGAAATTCATTGATGGAAAATCTTAGAATAATGGAAGATCTCAAGCCTTATAAAATCTTGTTTTCTGTTCAGCAAGATATTGAAAAGAAGGTTGAAGAGAAAATTAATTTGATTAATTCTAAAAATAAGTTATAATATGAAGATTATACATAAAAGAAATGAGTGTATAGGTTGTGGCGCTTGTGCTTTGGTTTGTCCTAAATATTGGAGAATGGGAGAAGATGGAAAATCAAATCTTTTGGGTTCGAAAAAAAATGATAAAGAGGGTTATTACGAATTAGATATAAAAAATGTTAATTGTAATAAAGAGGCTGAAAAGGCCTGTCCGGTAAATATTATTTCAATAATTGATTAATTATATGTTAAAAATAAAAGCAAATAAAAGACAAAAATATAAAAAAGCGGTTAAATATCTAAGAAAAGAGGGAATTTTGCCCGCTGTTTTATATGGCCCTAAAACCACACCTCAGTCTATTGAAGTTGATTTAAAAGAATTTAAAAAAATTTATAAACAAGCGGGAGAAAGTTCTTTGGTATCGCTTCAGTTGGAAGGAAAAGAAAGTCCTGTTTTAATTCATAGTATTCAACATAATCCTTTAACTGACGAAATTATTCACGTTGATTTTTATCAACCTATTTTAACCGAAGAAGTAGAAGTAACTATACCTTTGGTATTTGAGGGAGTTTCTGAAGCTGTTAAGGATTTAGGAGGTACTTTGGTGAAAGAAATACAAGAGGTAGTTGTAAAATCGCTGCCTGAAAATTTGCCGCATGATATAAAAGTAAATATTGATGTTTTAAAAACATTTGATGATGAAATTTTAATTAAAGATTTAAAGATACCTAAAGGGGTTAAAATTTTAAGAGATGAAAATGATATAGTATGTCTGGTTATTCCTCCTAAGAAAGCGGAAGAAGAATTAGAAAAACCAATTGAAGAGAAGGTTGAAGAAATAGAGAAGATAGAAAGAGAGAAAAAAGAGGAAGAAGAGGGAGAAGAATAAATTTTAAATTATTTTTGATTCTGTTTAATTTATCTAAATCAAATGTTTTCTCGGATTTTTAAAATATTGTTAGTAATAACTTATATTTTTGTATTTTCTTTCTTTTTTGTTTTTGCTCAAACAAACCAAGAAGATGAAAGATTAAAATTAGAAAAAGAACTAAAAGAATTAGAAGAGAGAATCAAACAATACGAAAAAGATATATCAAAAACAGAAGCGGAGAAAAAGGACTTAAAGAATCAAATCATCAATTTAAAAAATAAAATAGAAAAATTGGATCTTGAAATAGAGAAAAGTAATCGGATTATAAATGATTTATCAAAACAAATTAAAAATACTCAATCCTCCATAGAAGCAAATTCGTTAAAAATTGAAGATTTAAAGAGGAAATTGTCAGAAATTATACGAAATATTAATAAAGAAGACGAAAAATCAATTGTTGAAATTTTGCTTGCGGAGAGAAATATTTCTGGTTTTTTTGATTCTTTAACTGCTTTAAATATTTTACATCAAAAAAATCAGGAACTTTTAAAAAATATTAAAATATTAAAATCTAATTTAGAAGACCAGAAAAAATCTTTAGATGAAGAAAAGGAAGAATTAGGCCAAGCGGTTAAAGTTAGAACTCTCCAAAAACAGCAGTCTGAAGCGGTTAAAAAAGAGAGAGAAGTGTTTTTAAATATGACAGAAGCGCAATATCAAAAATACTTGAAAGAAAAAAAAGAGCTTGAAGAAAAAGTAAAAGAAATAACAGCAAGAATTACTCAATTAACGCTGCCAGGATTAACCGTCCCTCAAAATAAAAAAGAATTATATGAATTAGCAAAATGGGCTGGTAATGCGGCTGGAGGAGTAAGACCGGCTTTAATTTTAGGATTGATAGAAGTTGAATCTGCCTTGGGAATAAATGTTGGGCAATGTAATTGTGCTGGTCAACCCGTTTGTCGTTATCCCGAATTAACATACAAACAAGTAATGCCTAAAAGTCAATGGAATTCTTTTGAAGCTATTACTAAAGAACTCAATTTAAATATTAATTCAATTCCTGTTTCTTGTTATGTTGCTGGAGGAAGTATTCAAATGGGAGGAGCAATGGGGCCTGCTCAATTTATGCCGAATACTTGGCTTAATTTGGGATATAAACAACGTATTGAGAATATTACCGGAATTAAACCAGCAAATCCGTGGAGAGCCGCTGATGCTTTTTTAGCAGCTGCTTTATATCTGGCTGATTGGAACGCTACGAGTCAAAGTCGTGAATCAGAAATGAAAGCGGCGACTGCTTATTTATGCGGTACGGGCGATTTGACGCCTGCTTGTCGAAGAGCTGGTGGAGAATGGTACAGAAATTTAGTTATGAGTAAAGCTGATCAATGGCAGCAATGGATTAACGAAGGAAGTATTTAGTATTTATTCTATATTTTCTAATTCTTGAATTATTGGCTCTAATTCTCCCTCCATAATATCGGAAATATTATGGAAGCTTTTTTTAATTCTATGATCTGTAACTCTGTCTTGCGGAAAATTGTATGTTCTAATTTTTTCTACCCTTTTTGCTTTTCCAATTTGAGATTTTCTTTTATCGGCTATTTTTAAAGATTGTTCTTCTTGTTTCTTTTCCAATAATTTTGCCGCTAAAATAGATAACGCGTTTTCTCTATTTTTAAATTGATTTCTTTCGGATTGGGAAGACACTACAATACCTGTTGGTAAATGAGTGATTCTTACCGCAGTTTCTCTTTTATTTACGTTCTGTCCGCCCGGTCCAGATGAACGAAAATAATCTATTTTTATTTCATCAGGCCTAATATTAATTTCTGTGGCTTTAGGTTTTGGTAAAATAGCCACCGTGGCGGTGGAAGTATGAATTCTTCCTGATTTTTCTGTTTTTGGTATTCTTTGAATTCTATGCACTCCAGCTTCATTCTTCATTTTTTTAAAAACATTATCGCCTTTCAATTCAAAAATAATTTCTTTAAAACCTCCCAAATCAGTGGGGTGAAAATCTAATATTTTTTGTTGCCAATTTTGCGCGTTGGCAAATTTGGAGTACATTTTAAATAAATCTGCCGCAAAAAGACTCGCTTCTTCTCCGCCGGTTCCGGCTCTTATTTCAACAATGATTGATAAGAATTCGTTATTAGAATTTTTGTTTTTTATTAGATTTTCCAATTCCTCTTCTAATTTTTTTTCTTTTTCCTGAAGCGTAATAATTTCTGTTTCCGCCAAACTGATAAAATCTTGATCTTCTTCCGATTTTAAAATTAATTTATTTTCTTCAATTTCTTTTTCTACTTCATTTAATTCATTTAATTTATCTATAATTTGTTCGAGTGTTTTTCTTTTTCTTGAAAGATCTTCAAATTTTTCAAAATCAGAAATTAACTCAGGATCGCTGAGTTGCTCTAATATTTCATTATATTCTTTCTTAATCGCCTCTATATCTAAATCTAAATCTGGCATAAAAGAATATAATCTTTGAATCTTTTATTTTTTCTCCTGTTTCTTAGCCATCCTTTTCTTGAATTTTTCAACTCTTCCCATTGTATCAATAATTTTATCCTTACCTGTATAAAATGGATGGCAGTTTGAACATATCTCAATTTCCATATATTCCTTTGTTGAACCAACAGTAAAAACATTACCGCAAGCGCATTTTACTTTGGCATTTGGATAATATTTTGGATGTATATTTTTTTTCATAAATTTTTTAAAAGCTTTATTTTTCATTATATTATATTGCTATTGCAAAATCAAGAAAAGTATTGTAATATTGAACTATAAAATTTTAATTTATATAAATTATGGATAGCGAAATAAAAAACGAGAAATTTAATATTAATACAGAAGAAATGATAAAAGCCGGGGTGGTTTTAGGTCATAAAACTTCTAAAACTCATCCTAAAATGAAGCAATATATTTTAGGAACAAAAAATAATATTCATATTATTGATGTCCAAAAATCGGCAAAAAAACTGGAAGAGGCTTTGCAGTTTATAGAAAAAATTGTTAGTGAAAATAAAGTAATACTTTTTGTAGGTACTAAAATTCATATTAAAAATTTAGTTAAAGAAATTGCTTCAGATTTGAATTTTCCATATATCAATGAAAGATGGTTGGGAGGAACTTTTACCAATTTTGAAACCATTAAAAAAAGAATTAATTATTTTAAAGAAATAAAAAATAAAATTAACAGCGAGGAGTTGTTAAAATACACTAAAAAAGAACAGGCTAAGATCCATAAAGAATTAAAACAATTAGAAACAAAATTCGGCGGAATGGAAAATTTAGTAAATCTTCCCGATGCCGTATTTATTTGCGATATGAAAAGGGATATTCTTACCGCAAGAGAGGCGAGAAGAAAAAAGATACCGATCATTGCTATAGTTGATACAAATATCAATCCTGATTTAGTGGACTATCCGATTCCAGCAAATGACGACGCAATTACCTCTGTAAAATATATATTAGAGAAAGTAAAAGAGGTTATAGCAAAAGTTAAAAATCAAGGTTAATAAAAATTATAGAATATAAAAATTAGAAAAAATATGGTAACTATTGATCAAATTAAACAACTTAGACAAGAAACTGGCGTTTCGGTAATTGAATGTAAAAAAGCGCTTGAAGAGGTTAATGGAGATTTTGATCTCGCAAAAGAAATATTGAGAAAATGGGGGAAAGAATTGGCTAGTAAAAAATCGGAAAGAGAGGCTGGCGAGGGTATTATTGAAAGCTATATTCATCCAAATAAGAAAATAGGGGTTTTAATAGATATTCGATGTGAGTCTGATTTTGTCGCTAAATCAGAAGATTTTAAAAAATTGGCCCATGAACTTTGTTTGCAAATAGCCGCTTCAAATCCTCTTTTTCTAAAAGAAGATGATATTCCGGAAGAGTTTCTTGATGGAGAAAGAAAAATTTATAGAGAACAATTTAAAGATTCCGGTAAGTCGGAAAATATAATAAATCAAATTATAGAAGGAAAATTAAAGAAATATAAAGAGGAAATATCTTTACTTTCGCAGCCATGGATAAAAGATCAAGACAAAAAGATAGAAGATGTGATTAATGAATATATTGCTAAATTGGGGGAGAATATAGTTATAAAGAGATTCGCTAAATATAGTATCTAAATTTTATTATTTATGACGGAGATAATTTCTTTATCTATTTCTTTTATTAGCTTTTTAGGTTTAATTATTTTTATATTAAGAAAAATTCCGGTTTTAGCGCAATTATCAATTGTTGAGGATAAAAGTTATCAAAAGGACGGTATAATTTTAAAAATCGTTCTTTTCTTAAAAGAAAAAACTAA
>Ga0272448_1002584_pt1 | contig 22401 bp, 10 predicted proteins | sample YNPCB0191_FD_202220 | JGI IMG/M metagenome (GOLD analysis project Ga0272448, IMG submission 202220) | Hot spring sediment microbial communities from Yellowstone National Park, WY, United States - YNP-CB-019-1 | ecosystem: Environmental > Aquatic > Thermal springs > Hot (42-90C) > Sediment... | reverse complement strand
ATGAGGAAGCGACTTGCGGTTCGAGGAACTTATGCGCGGGCTTCAGAGGCTCCATTGGAGCCTCTGAAACTTTTACTTCTAACGAAGTAAGCGCCCCTCGCTTGTAAACAAAGGAAGCGCGAATAATAAATATTTATCAGGAAGCGACTTGCGCGCGAATAATAAATATTTATCAGGTTATTAAATATTTATCAGGTTATTAAATATTTAATAAGTTAATAAATATTAATCAGGTTAATAAATATTATTCAGGTTAATAAATATTTAGGAGATTGATAAATATTATTCAGATTAATAAATATTATTCAGGTTAATAAATATTTAGGAGATTGATAAATATTATTCAGATTAATAAATATTTAGGAGATTGATAAATATTATTCAGATTAATAAATATTGTTCAGGTTGGTGGATATTATTCAGGTTAATAAATATTATTTAGATTAATAAATATTATTCAGGTTAATAAATATTATTTAGGTTAATAAATATTATTCAGGTTAATAAATATTAATCAGGTTAATAAATATTTAGGAGATTGATTAATATTAATCAGGTTAATAAATATTTAGGAGATTGATTAATATTAATCAGGTTAATAAATATTAATCAGGTTAATAACTATTAATCAGGTTAATAAATATTTAGGAGATTGATAAATATTAACTGGGTTAATAAATATTAATCAGGTTAATAAATATTTAGGAGATTGATAAATATTAATCAGGTTAATAAATATTTAGAAGATTGATAAATATTTAAGAATTAATAAATATCTAACAAGTTAATAAATATTATCAAATTAATAATATGTAATATATTAATAGATTAAGAGATTAATAACATTTGAGAGGTTAATGACTATTTATCAGATTAATGACATTTAAGAAGTTAATAAATGTTCATCAGATTATTAACATTTAAGAGGTAAATAATATTAAAAAAGGTTAATATTATTTAACCTGTTGATAACATTAAATCTGATAATATATATTTATCAGATTAATAACATTTAATATACCAATAACATTTAAGACGTTAATAACTATTTATCAGATTAATAATATTTAATATACCAATAACATTTAAGAAGTTAATAACTATTTATCAGGTTAATAACATTTATCTGATTAATAACATTTATCTGATTACTAACAGTTAAGAGGAAGCGACTTGCGGTGTTCGCTCTAACGAGCGAGCGGAACTTATGCGCGGGCTTCAGAGGCTCCATTGGATCCTATGAAACTTTTACTTCTTGTTTCGAATGATACAAGAAGTAAGCGCCCCTCGCTTGTAAACAAAGGAAGCGCGAATAATAACTATTATTCAGGTGAATAATAGTTAAGAGGAAGCGACTTGCGCGCGAATAATAACTATTATTCAGGTTAATAACATTTAAGAGATTAATAACTATTTAAGAGGAAGCGACTTGCGGTGTTCGCTCGCTTGCATGAAGCGCAAGTTGCTTCCTAATAATATAGGTCAATCTGATTAAATATTTGTCAATATGTTTGTCTTATTCTGTGATACACTATCCATAGGTAGCGACTAACACACACTACCTAGTATTAATAGAGTTACAGTAGTTCCCTTGAGGGGCTAGTATTCCCTCTGAAGGAAATAGTAAGCATAATCGTGAAAAAGACATTTTATATACATTAGAATATTATAAAATTATAATAGAGGTAGTATGGTAATGTAAGTTTAAAATAACAAACAGAAGAGAGGGGTTCCTCATAATGACTCTCTCTATCTATCACATATTAATCTTTTCTTCTGTTGTTTATTATTAGACAAATGAGATAAGGAAGGAAATGACTAGTGAACAATAAATGTTAATTGGATAAAAATTTATTAAATAGTTATTAATGTTAATAAAATAACATTGTGTTGATGATAATAAATATTTATTTAATAATATAATAAAATGAATATTTATGAACCACTATCACCTTATATTTATTATCGTTTTGAAAGTGGCCATTGGTCAGCTACTAATCAATTTAATTTCCTAATTAATAATAGAGGGCAAATAACACAATATTTCTATGATATTAATTCAAAAGATGTATTTAATACTTTCTGTGCTAGTTTAGTTATAGGTGGTACTGGCAATCCAGTTAGATTAGTTTTTAATAATCCCATTGGTTCCACTTATAATGCTTGGAAACGTGAGAATTTAATGAGAATTGGATATCCTATGACCATTATTAAAATTTATACAACAAGCCCTTTACCTTTAGCTGAACATTATATAGAAAATGTTTCATGGACTACACCACGTGGTAATCAAATAACAGGATGTCCCCCACAATTATTATCATATTATAGTGCATATGGTAAAGAATTTGTAGTTCAACCTGATCAAATTAGTCATATATTTATATATCACACTTATGTATTCTAGTCACCAAATTACGAATTACTTAACAATTAATTTTAATATAATTATCGAGTAATTATTATACATTCATCCTTTAGTAGCGATAATAACTATTTGATCATATTAATCTATAATAAAAAAGATAATTATTACAAGGAATATATAACGACATTGTAAATTAATAGAATTTTAACACATAAAAAAGTTGGACTTTGATCAATATATAACTATTATTCAATAGATCAAATTGTTAATTTAGTATTAAAGTTAATAGTTATCCTTAATTTGTTACAATTATTAATAATCCAAATCCATATCATCAAGAGATAGTAATTAACAATATAATAATCACACTACATAATTAACTTTCAAATGAATAGTAATTAACAATATAATAATCACACTACATAATTAACTTTCAAATGAATAGTAATTCGAAGAAACATTTATCATCTTGAGAATAAAAATAATTAATCATTTACTCGTTATTTATTATATTTTCGATTAATACTACCAATAATAATCCCTATTATTCCAACATTTAGTCCTTGATAAGATAATAAATCATCATCATTAATTATGATCAAGAGAATAATTAATGAGCCAAGAGAATAATTAATGAGCCAAGAGAATAATTAATAATCAAAGAGTATAATTAATGATCAAAGAGTATAATTAATAATCAAAGAGAATAATTAATTATCAAAGAGAATAATTAATTATCAAAGATGATAACAAATCATTAATTAATAAAAGAATAATTAATAATCATCAATAGATAATTATTAAGGAATAATTAATAAAAGAATAATAAATAATCATCAATAGATAATTATTAAGGAATAATTAATAGGATAATAAATGACAATGATGGATATTAATTATTAAAAGAATGATTAAGACTATAATAAAAGAATAATTAATTATCAAGAGTATTGTTGATCGTTAAGATAATAATAACTATTCAAGAGAATAATTAATGTTTAAGAAGATAATAACTAATCAGGATAACAATAAATAATCATCAGGGTAATAATAAATAATCCAAAGATACATTTTAAAATGTATTATTAGTAATCAATAATTCTGTTATAACATCTATGAAAGATATTAAAGTAATGGATATATCTAAAGACATAATTAAGTACCAATCATTATTATTTTATTAAAAAGAGTGATAAATTATTTAATGATGAAATATAGAAGGATTGAGTCAATACTTCTATTTTATTAATAAATACTATTTAATAATATGTATATGGATATACAATTAAGTATCAAGATATTAATAGGTAGTAAAATATTCATTAAAGTAATTATTAATAGATAATTTAATAATGTAAATTATCTATTATGCTAACTAAAGAGTAAGATCGAGAATGATTTTACTCTATAAATAATGAACATTACTAAATGATATTAAAAGTGTCTCATAACTAAATTACCATTAAATAAATCAATAGTAGTAAAGCCAAAACTTTGATAGAGTTTGATAGCAGCTATATTATGAGGATCAACTTGTAAATAAAAGATAGCTGATGGAGATAGACGATTAATATCATTAATCATAGCCGCTAAAATAAATTTCATATAACCTCGTCCACGATAATTAATTTGAGTAGCTACATTAAAAATATAATAAGAGTTATCACCTTGATACTTAAGGGGCATACCTTGTTTAGATATTGAAGCAGTAGCTACAATATTATTATAGTTACTATCAGTAGTTATAACATAAGTAATACTAGGAGGTAAAAATCCAATACCATAAAGAGTATTATTAAAACATTGTTCAAAAGTTTTAGATAATGATTGTCGCCGTGGTTGAGTAAGTAAGTCAATCATATTTTGTCCAGAATTAACAAGAATTTTACCTAAGTTGATATCAGAATTAACTTTAATTGGTAGAGATTGACACTTAATTTGATTAATCTTTTTTTTCCAATCTATTCCATACCAATTACAGGCTGTAATGGCTCCTTGTAGAAAATCTAAACTCTGAAAAGATACTAAGATTAGATCAATAAGACAAGTATAGAGTTCATTATTAAGGGAATGATAAGTTATTATTTTGTTTATTGGTAATTTAATATTATTAACAGTTATTAATAGTTGATTTAAAGGCACTAGATGAGAAGTCATAATAATAATACCCATCAATTGATCATCATTTAAAGTTAATTGAAGTTGTTGTCGTCCAATATCATTAACTGTTTTACCTTTCAAAGGTTGATAAATTATATTATAGAGTTTATTGGTCATTTTGAAAAAGAAAAATTGAAAAATTGTTGATTTATTTAATTGTTTGTCTTTTAATTTAAAATGTTATATTGATAAAAAGAAGCAAAGCTTCTTTTTGTCAATATAACATTTCGAATCGCAGGCGATTTAAAATGTTATATTGATAAAAAGAAGCAAAGCTTCTTTTTGTCAATATAACATTTCGAATCGCAGGCGATTTAAAATGGACAAACAAAAATTAATTGAAGATAATGATAGCAGAATGAGAGCTACTATTAATGTTATTAATAATGTTTTGGCCCGTCAAAGACGAACTAAAGATCCAGTTATCAAATATAGTATGTTTCTCGATAAAATCTGTTTATCTATTGATATTCTTTTAGGATTATTAAATTCAATTGAAGTATCACCCGATGTTAAATCGGAAATGGAGTCAAGTTCTAAAGAACTTCAAAATGAAATCTGTTCGTTATTAGATTGGATTCAACAACCCATTTATTCTCCTGATCATCTTTATGGTAGTGTATTAGCTAAAGAAGCCGAATGTAATTTTCAACAGGTTAATAACTCTTAATTATCACAAATATGAAGATATGTTTCCTATTTGTGATTTATTGTTAATAAGTGAATTGAGTTGGTATCATCTTATTCCAAATCCAGGTTCCTTCACATCTATTAAATCTCTTATGAACTTTATCAATTGTTGTTTTGTTTCTTTGAGTACTATTAGCATCAAGCCAAAACACAATATTTGAATTACCATTAATATGTGCCATTTGTTTAGCATATAAACTAGGTTGACATTTATGGTTAGTAACTAAATATTTAACCATCTCAAAATCTCCTTCTTCAGTAGCTACATCAATATGATACATACCATTATTACAGGGTAATTTTAATCCAAATTCTGTGGACATTTTTTCTTTATTGTTTTCTAAAAAGGCATTATGCATTGATTGATTGGTTAATTTAAAATTATTATCATACATCATTACTTTAATATCAGCTATTGATTTCTCTTTAATATCATCATCAGTTTTAGTAGGGGTAATCAACACAGATGGTGTATTTGTTCCTGTATTATAACCAAAATAGTATTTAATTTTATCAAACAACATTTTCTTTAAAAAAAATTAAATAATTTACAATCAATTTTCTTAAAAAAACACTAAATAATTTTTAATCAATTTAAATCGCCTGCGATTCGAAATTTTATAGTGACAAAAAGAAACTTGCTTCTTTTTGTCACCATAACATTTTAAATTTTGATAAAATCAATGTTATTAATTTGGCAAAGTTTTAAGACTTCTTCTAATTCCTCTTTGACAGCTAAAGATTCATCTAGGAAATAAATTTGATTAATAGTCTGTGTACTAATATCAACATAGATATCTCTGTTAGTTAAATCTTGTTTGTTCATTAACATAGCATCTAATTGTTCATTAATTTGATGATTAGTTATCATTTGAGTAAATGTTTCAGATGATACTTTTTTTATCAATTCATGTCGGTTATCAAATATTTTAAGTATCTCCATTAACGATTCATCCCATATATTTTTGTTATCACCATAAATAGTGAAAATATCTAAATTACTATTTATAATCGTCTCCTTATTAATTTCCATATTATCTTCAGACAGATAATCAGGATGATCAAATTGATAGACATCTAACACCTTACTATATTTGGGATTAAACCAAATTCTAGTACCTCTAATTGAAACATCACCTAATGTATATTGACCCATCCATTGAAGGAATTTATAGTATTCCGTAGGTTTTAGATTATAGATTAGGTTATTATTATGTATTTCCCAACAATGCATTTAAATTTACAATCTCTTATTCTAATTATTCAATTTTTATAAATAATGATCATTAAATTAAAATAAGTACATCCATAAATTTTAATTGGTAATTAAAATGGCTACTTCTGAACCTTTATGGCGTATTTTACCTCTTGACGATTTATTAAGACTCTGTTCAACTAGTAAAGCAATAGCTAAAGTCTGCCAAAGTAATTATACTTGGCAATATCTATTACAACGCGATTTTAATATTAATTATTTTGGTCCTAATGCCAAAGATAAATATCTAAGTGAATATTATAAAGATAAATGTCTCAATCAACATTTTTATGCCCTATATGATGAAGATAATGATCGAGTTATAGAGATATATAGAACTAATGATATTAATAAAATTTATCAATATTATTTGGATGAATTCCCGAAAGGTGATAATGCTAATATTCCCTCGATTATTTATAACTCCATCGAACGTTGCATCGTCGATGAAGGATATAAATTATCTATTGATCTGATATCTAATATTCTTGAGTATCTTGCTTATACAATTTTACCATATAATATTAAAACATTATAATTATGTTCAATATTACAAATAATTATCTTTTAAATATTACAAGTAATTATCTTTTAAATATAGTATTAAGATTATCTATATAATATATTTCTTCTGTTGATATCTAATTAATTTTATTGTAATAATAATCTTATTATTATGTTACTTCTCTCTATAGTAAGTAAGACTGTTATATTTGTCACCCTTTGATATTTAGATTGAGAAAGCAAATACAGGAACTTTAAAATAACTTCGATATTTTGTGTTTAGAACTATTATTTGAATGATTTTTAATTGGATATTTGTCATATAATCTAATAAATATGGTCAAATGTATAAATTAGCTATTGTTGAGACATTATAAAATAATGTCTCATTCTATATTTATAGGTTTAATGTAAATATTACTAATTTAAGATAAATAATAATGAAATTAAGTTCCTAATAAAGATGGATATGATAATCGAAATTAATAATCTAATTTAAATTATTAATTTCTTACTTAATGTTATTAAGATAAGTCAGTCTTAATGATCATTCTTAAGATAATTTATTTTAAGAATGGTTAATAATCTAATTTATTCTTAAAGATCATTATTAAGATAATTTATTCTTGATGATCATTCTTAAAATAATTTATTCTTGAGGATCATTCTTAAGATAATTTATTCTTAATGGTCGTTGTTAAGATAATTTACTCTTAATTGTCGTTGTTAAGATAATTTACTCTTAATTGTCGTTGTTAAGATAACTTATTGTTAACAATGATTAACAATCTAATTTATTCGCTGCGCAGCGAATGGTTAACAATCTAATTTATTCGCTGCGCAGCGAATGGTTAACAATCTAATTTATTCTTGATGATGATTAACAATCTAACTTGTTCGCTGCGCAGCGAATAATTAACAATCTAACTTGTCGTTAACATAAGTAATTCAGATAATTTTTTATTAAGATAAAAATATCAACCTAACTTATCATTAAGATCAATTATCAATGTAGATGAGTTATCAAGGGAACTTGATATTAAGATAAAATTTAAACCTAGTTTATTATTAAAACTTGTTATTAATGAAGATCATTAATCAGATGTTATTTTGACAATTTCATTTGAGAATAATTTAGACTATTAATCATTATTAAGAATATATTATCTTACTAATGATCATTTTAAACAAGTTATCTTAAGGATTATTTTTAAGAATAAGTTAGATTATTAACCATTCGCTGCGCAGCGAATAAATTAGATTATTAATCATCCTCAAGAATAAATTAGATTGTTAACCATTCGCTGCGCAGCGAATAAATTAGATTGTTAACCATTCTTAAGAATAAATCAGGTTGTCAACCATCATCAAGAATAAATCAGATTGTTAACCATTGTTAAGAATAAATTAGATTGTTAATCATTCGCTGCGCAGCGAATAAATTAGATTGTTAATTATTGTTAAGAATAAGTTAAATTGTTAATCATTCTTAAAAATGATAATTTAAAAAAGTTAACACAAGAATTATCATTTAAAACAAATTAGATTAATAATCATTGTTAAGAATAAATTAGATTGTTAACCATTCGCTGCGCAGCGAATAAATTATCTTAATAATGATCATTTAAAACACGTTAGATTCATAATCATTGTTAAGAAATGAGCATTAATAATAAGTTAGATTGTTATCGCTCTTAAGAATGATCATTAATAATAAGTTAGATTATTAAGAATAAGTTAGATTGTTAATCATTCGCTGCGCAGCGAACAAATTAGATTATTAAGAATAAATTAGATTGTTAATCATTGTTAAGAATAAATTAGATTGTTAATTATCCTTAATAACAAGTTAGATTGTTAATTATTCGCTGCGCAGCGAACAAGTTAGATTATTAATCATCCTCAAGAATAAATTAGATTGTTAACCATTCGCTGCGCAGCGAATAAATTAAATTGTTAAGAACAAGTTAGATTGTTAATCATCCTCAAGAATAAATTAGATTGTTAAACATTCGCTGCGCAGCGAATAAATTAGATTGTTAATTATTCGCTGCGCAGCGAACAAGTTAGATTGTTAATTATTCGCTGCGCAGCGAACAAATTAGATTGTTAATCATTCGCTGCGCAGCGAACAAATTAGATTGTTAATCATTCGCTGCGCAGCGAACAAATTAGATTGTTATTCTTAAGAACAAGTTAGATTGTTAATCATTCGCTGCGCAGCGAACAAATTAGATTGTTATTTTTAAGAACAAGTTAGATTGTTAATCATTCGCTGCGCAGCGAACAAATTAGATTGTTCCTGTTCTTAAGAATGATCATTAAGGATAAGTTAGATTATTACTCATTCTTAAGAATGATCATTAAGGATAAGTTAGATTATTACTCATTCTTAAGAATGAGTATTTAAAAAAGTTATCTCAAGAATGATCATTTAAAACAAGTTAGATTAATAATCATTATTAAGAATAAATTAGATTGTTAATCATCCTTAAAAATAAGTTAGATGGATCATTTATCTTAATAACAAGTTAGATTGATAACAGTCATTAATAACAAGTCAGGTTATCAATCTTTTTTATAACAAGTTGGGTTAATAACTTTCTTTAATAATAAGTTAAATTGATAATCATCCTTAATAATAAGTTAGTTCGATAACCTTCCTTAATACCAATTTAGATTAATGATCTTCTTAATAACAAGTTAGATTAATAATCTTCTTAATAACAATCTAGATTGATAATCTTTCTTAATAACAATTTAGATTAATAATCTTCTTAATAACAAGTTAGATTAATAATCTTCTTAATAACAAGTTAGATTAATAATCTTCCTTAATAACCAGTTAGATTATTAATATTCCTCAATAACCAGTTAGATTATTAATCTTCCTTAATAACAATTTAGATTGTTAATTTTCCTTAATAACAAGTTAGGTTAATAATCTTTCTTAATAACAAGTTAGGTTAATAATCATCCGCTGAGCAGCGAACAAGTTAGATAATTAATCTTGTTTTAAAATAAGTTATCTTAATAACCATCCGCTGCGCAGCGAATAAGTTAGATTAATAATCTTCCTTAATAACAAGTTAGATTATTAATCTTGTTTTAAAATAAGTTATCTTAATAACCATCCTTAATAATCTTATTTTAAAAGAAGTTAGATTGTTAATCTTATTTTAAAAGAAGTTATCTTAATAATCATCCTTAATAACAAGTTAGGTTGATAACCTTCTTTAATAACAAGTTAGGTTATTATCATTCCTCAAGAATAAGCTAGGTCATTCTTAAGAATAAGTTAGATTAATAACAAGTTAGATTGATAACTTCTTTATTAATAAGTTAGGTTAATAATCATCCTTAATAACAAGTTAGGTTATTACCCTTCCTTAATAACAAGTTATGTTAATAACCATCCGCTGCGCAGCGAATAAGTTAAGGTTAATAACAAGTTAGGTTATTAACCATCCTTGAGAATAAGGTAGGTTAATAACCATCCGCTGCGCAGCGATTAAGTTACATTAATAATAAGTTAGGTTAATAACCATCCTTGAGAATAAATTAGATTAATGTCCATCCTTAATAACAAGTTAGGTTATTAAATATCCTTGAGAATAAGGTGTGTTAATAACCATCCGCTGCACAGCGAATAAGTTAGATTATTAACCTTCCGCTGCGCAGCGAACAAGTTAGGTTAATAATCTTATTTTAAGATAAGTTAGATTAATAATCATTCTTAATAACAAGTTAGGTTAATAATCATCCTTAATAACAAGTTAGGTTAATAATCATCCTTAATAACAATTTAGGTTAATAATCTTGTTTTAAATAAGTTAGATTATTAACCAGTTAGATTAACAACTTCTATTAAAACAAGTTAGATTAATAATCTTTCTTATTAATCAGTTAGATTAATAACTTCTATTAAAACAAGTTAGATTAATAATCTTTCTTATTAACAAGTTAGATTAATAACTTCTATTAACACAAGTTGGATTAATAACAATTTATATTAAAAACTTCCTTTTAAAACAAGTTAGATCACTAATCTTCCTTACTAACAAGCTAGGTTGGTCACCTTCCTTAATAATAAGTTAAATTTGTAACCTAACTTGTTATTAAAGAAGGTTAATAATCTAACTTATTCTTAAGAAAGGTTAATAACCTAACTTAATCGCTGCGCAGCGGATGGGTATTAACCTAACTTATTATTAACCTAACTTGTTATTAAAGAAGGGTATTAACCTAACTTATTCTTAAAGAAGATTATTAACCTAACTTATTCTTAAAAAAGGTTAATAACCTAACTTATTCTTAAAAAAGGTTAATAACCTAACTTATTCGCTGCGCAGCGGATGGGTATTAACCTAACTTGTTATTAAAGAAGGTTTATACTCTAATTTATTCGCTGCGCAGCGGATGGGTATCAATCTAAATTGTTATAAAGGAAGATTAATAATCTAAATTGTTATAAAGGAAGATTAATAATCTAAATTGTTATTAAGGAAGATTATTAATCTAAATTGTTATTAAGGAAGATTATTAATTTAAATTGTTATTAAGGAAGATTAATAATCTAACTTGTTATTAAGGAAGATTAATAATCTAACTTGTTATTAAGGAAGATTAATAATCTAACTTGTTGGCTGTGTAGCGGAAGGTTATTAACCTAACTTATTTTAAAACAAGATTATTAACCTAACTTGTTTTTAAGAAAGATTAACAATCTAAATTGTTCGCTGCGCAGCGGAAGATTGATAAGCTAACTTATTTTAAAACAAGATTATTAATCTAACTTGTTATTAAGGAAGGTTCTTAATCTAAATTGTTATTAAGATAACTTGTTTTAAAAGAAGATTGATAATCTGACTTCTCATTAAGAAAGATTAATAATCTAAATTGTTATTAAGAAAAATTAACAATCTAAATTGTTATTAAGAAAGATTATCAATCTAGATTGTTATTAAGAAAGATTATCAATCTAGATTGTTATTAAGAAAGATTATCAATCTAGATTGTTATTAAGATAAATTAGCAATCTAACTTGTTATTAAGATAAATTAGCAATCTAACTTGTTATTAAGATAAATTAGCAATCTAACTTATTATTAAGAAAGATTATCAATCTAACTTGTTAGTAAGAAAGATTAACAATCTAACTTATTCGCTGCGCAGCGGATGATTAATAATCTAACTGGTTCGCTGCGCAGCGGATGATTAATAATCTAAATTGTTGTTAAGGAAGATTAACAATCTAACTTGTTAGTAAGAAAGATTAACAATCTAACTTGTTATTAAGGAAGGTTGATAATCTAAATTGTTATTGAGGAAGGTTAATAATCTAAATTGTTATTGACGAAGGTTATCAACCTAACTTATTATTAAGGATGATTAATAATCTAAATTGTTGTTAAGAAAGAATAACAATCTAACTTGTTATTAAGGAAGGTTAATAATCTAAATTGTTATCGAGGAAGGTTAATAATCTAAATTGTTATTGAGGAAGGTTAATAATCTAAATTGTTATTGAGGAAGGTTAATAATCTAAATTGTTATTGAGGAAGGTCACCAACCTAACTTATTATTAAGGGGAATTATCAATTTAACTTGTTGTTATTAAGGAAGAGTAGTGATCCAACTTATTTAAAAAAGAAGTTATTAACATAAATGATTAATACCTTTCTTAATAATAAGTTATCTAAGTAATTATTCTTAACAACAAATTATTAATTTAACTTATTATTAACCTAATTTGTTATTAAGGAAGGATATCAATCTAATTTGTTATTAAGGAAGGATATCAATCTAATTTGTTATTAAGGAAGATTAATAATCTAACTTGTTTTAAAAGAAGATTAGTGAGTTAACTTGTTATCAAGAAAGATTATTGAGTTAATTTGTTATTAAGGAAGATTAATAATCTAAATTGGTATTAAGGAAGGTTATCGAACTAACTTATTATTAAGGATGATTATCAATTTAAATTGGTATTAAGGAAGGTTATCAAATTAACTTGTTTAAAAGAAGATTATTAATCTAACTTGTTATTAAGGGATGTTATCAACCTAACTGGTTATTAAGGAAGGTTAATAATCCAACTGGTTATTAAGGAAGGTGATCAATCTAACTTGTTATTAAAAAAGGACATAAATCTAACTGGTTATTAAGGAAGGTTAATAATCTAACTGGTTATTAAGGAAGGTGATCAATCTAACTGGTTATTAAGGAAGGTGATCAATCTAACTGGTTATTAAAAAAGGATATCGATCTAACTGGTTATTAAGGAAGGTGATCAATCTAACTGGTTATTAAGGAAGGTGATCAATCTAACTTGTTATTAAAAAAGGATATCGATCTAACTTGTTATTAAGGAAGGTGATCAATCTAACTTATTATTAAGAAAGGATATCAATCTAACTTTTTGTTAAGTTAGATTATCAACCTAACTTATTATTAAAGAATATTATCAAATTAAGGAAAGATATCAATTTAACTTATTATTGAGGTAGGTTGGTAACCTAGCTTGTTATTAAGAAAGATTAGCGATTTAAAAGGAAGTTTTTAACCTAAAAGGCGATTATTAATCTAAATTGTTATTAAGGAAGATCAGTGATTTAAAAAGAAGTTATTAATCTAAAAGGCAATTATTAACCTAACTGGTTATTAAGGAAGGTTATCAACCTAACATGTTATTAAGGAAGGCCACCAACCTAACATGTTATTAAGGAAGGCCACCAACCTAACACGCTATTAAGAAGATTAATAATCTAAGTTGTTAGTAAGAAGATGATCAACCTAATTTATTATTAAAGAAGATTAATGACCTAACTTCTTATCAAAGAAGATTAATGACCTAACTTCTTATCAAAGAAGATTAATGACCTAACTGATTATTAAGAAGATTAATAATCTAATTCGTTATTACTCTAGTTTGTTGTTAAGATAAATTATTAATCTAACTGATTATTAAGTTAGATTATTACTATAACTTGTTGTTAAGATAAATACTTAACTGGTTATTAAGTAAGATTATCTTCTTCTGTTGTCTCCATGAATAAAATAGAGGGTGAACTTAGGTGCTGAAGGGATTAAGATAAGTTATTCGTTGGATAGTAGAAGATAGCGATCTAAGTTGTTATCAAGAAAGATTATCAACAAGTTAGATTGATAACCACCTTAATAACAAGTTAGGTTAATAACATTCCTTAATAACAAGTTAGATTGATAGCCATTCTTAATAACAAGTTAGGTTGATAACCTTCCTTAATAACCAGTTAGATTAATAATCTAACTTAATAATAAGTTAGATTGTCTATAGTGTGATAGTTGTTTTCTCCTATCACACCATATTCTACCAATTAACATGAATATCATAAGTTAAATAGAGGAAATCAAAACATGAGCCCGAAGGAATCAAGAAACTTATTATTGAGATAATTTATCGGAATAAGTTATTTTTAGGAAGATAATCTGATTTGTTTTTTAAGATAGATTATCAACCTAACTTGTTCTCAAGAAAGGACAATCTATATAGTTCACCATGCAGTGAAAGATGACCACCCTAACTTGTTATTGCTGAAGATAATCACTCTAACTTATCACTAAAGAAGCTTGTCTATCACGCTCTAGCTGCTTCCTTCTGTTTAATAGAGGGAGAAGTCAGGAGCCCGAAGGGATCAACATAAGTTATTCGTTGGATAGTAGAAGATAACGATCTAAGTGGTTATTAAGGAAAATTATCAATCTATCTCTTTCTAAAGGAACATTATCAATCTAACTTGTTATTAAGGAGCATTATTAATCTAAATTGTTATTAAGTTAAATTATCAAATTAAGGAACATTATCAATCTAGATTGTTATTAAGAAAGATTATCAATCTAGATTGTTATTAAGATAAATTAGCAATCTAACTTGTTATTAAGATAAATTAGCAATCTAACTTGTTATTAAGGATGATTAATAATCTAACTGGTTCGCTGCGCAGCGGATGATTATCAATCTAACTGGTTATTAAGATAAGGTATCAATATAACATGTTATTAAGAAACATTGTCAATCTAACTTGTTATTAAGGATGATTATCAATCCAACTGGTTATTAAGATAAAGTATCAATCTAACTTGTTATTAAGAAACATTATTAATCTAACTGGTTATTAAGATAAAGTAGCAATCTAACTTGTTATTAAGGAACATTATTAATCTAACTTGTTATCGAGATCAAGTATCAATCTGACTTGTTCTGAAGATAAAGTATCAATTTAACTTGTTATTAAGGCACATTATCAATCTAACTTGTTATTAAGTTAGATTGATAATGTGCCTTAATAATAAATTAGATTGATAATGTTCCTTAATAACAAGTTAGATTGATAATCATCCTTTAGAAAGAGATAGATTGATAATCATCCGCTGCGCAGCGAACCAGTTAGATTGATAATGTTCCTTAATAATAACCCAAACCTACAACTTTGAACAATATAGATTGATACTTTATCTTCATAATCTTCCTGAAACTTATCCCTATAATTTATCTTAATAACATATTAAATAATAATTTATCTTAATAACATGTTAAATAATAATTTATTTAAACAATTAATTTATCGATAACATCCTTAGAGATAAATTATAAGGGTAAATGGTTTTAACTCCAATTTACATCGATAATTTTCCTTAATAACAAGTTAGATTGATCATCTTCTTTAACAACAAGTTAGATTAATAATTTATCTTAATAACAAGTTAGTTTGACGATAGTCTTTAGGAACAAGTCAGATAGATAATCTTCATTAATAATTTATTTTAATAACTAGTTAGATTGATAGTCTATCTTCATATCAAGTAAAATTGCTAATGTTACTTGTTATCAAGTAACATTGATACTTTATCTTCATAACAAGTAACATTGCTAATCTTACTTGATAACAAGTAAGATTGATACTTTATCTTGATCCTCCTTAAAAACAAGTTAAGTTATAATGTTCCATTAAACAGCGAACAAGTTAGATTATTAATCTTCCTTGATAGTTTATCTTAAGACAAGTTAGATTGATAATTTATCTTGGTAATAAGTTAGATTAATAATTCATCTTAAGAACAAGTTAAGTTGCTGTTTTATCTTAATACAAGTTAGGTTGATACTTTATCTTACTAACAAGTTAAATTAATAACTTTCTTTAATAACAAGTTAGATTGACAATTTATCTTAATAACAAGTTAAGTTGCTGTTTTATCTTGATAACAAGTTAGGTTGATACTTTATCTTACTAACTTGTTAAATTGATAATATATTTCAATAACAAATTAGATTAATAATTTGTTAGATTGATAATTTATTTCAATAAAAGTTAGATTGATAATCTTTTTTAACAAAAAGTTAGATTGATAATCTTTCTTAATAACTGTTAGAGGATGAAGAAGGCTACTGGGTTAAGCTTTTGGATCATCTTTCTTGAGAAACGATTAGAGTGATGAACTTTCTTCACAAAACTTTAAGTTAATTATCTTCCTTGAAAACAAGTTAGGATAATAATCTTCATTAATAATGTTCAGAACAAGATATCTTGTTGTTATTAAGGAAGATTGATATTTAAGATATATTATCAAGGAAGATCAATCTATCTTGTTCTTAATGCAGTAAAAGATAATAACGTAAATTGTTATTATGAAAGATGATCACTCTAACTTATTATTAAAGAAGATTGTCTAACATGAACTAGTCGCTTCCTTCTGTTTAATTGATAAAAATCAATTAAATAGAGGGAGAAGTCAGGAGTCCCGAATGGATCAAGATAAGTTATTAGTTGCCCCGAAAAAGATATCAACCCATCTCTTTCTCAAGGAATATTACAGAGCTTTCTTGTTATCAAGATAAATTATTAACCTAACTTGTTATGAATGGAGTTTAAGTTGATAATTTATCTTGATAACAAGGTAGAGTGATAATAACAAGAGAGATTGATAATCTTCCGCAACAATAAATTAGAGTGATCATCTTCTGTAATAATAAGAGATATTGATAAAAATTAAATTAATAATCTTGAATATATAGATTGATAATTTATCTTAATAACATGTTAAATAATAATTTATTTTAACATGTAGCTTACTGATAACCTCCTTAGGGATAAATTATCGGGGAAAATTGTTTTAATACTAATAGCAAGTTAGATTAATCATCTTCTTTAACAAGATATTTTAACTGATAACAAATTAGATTGATGATTAATCTTATAATAAATTAACTTGACAACAAGTTAGTTTAATGATCCTCTTTAGGAATAAGTCAGATAGATAATTTTCATTAATAATTTATTTTAATAACATGTAAGCTTGTTAACTAATTAGATTGATATTTTATCTTCATAACAAGTTAAATTGCCAATCTTACTTGATAACAATTAAGATTGATACTTTATCTTGTTATCAGCTGTTGGACTAAAAACCTGGTTTTGTGGCTTCCTCTGTTTAACTTCTGGAAGCGTCTAGTGGTTCAAAGAACTTTCCGAGAGGGACTTATATTCCCTCTTAGGAAAGAGACTAGCATGATAGACACTCTTTCTTAAGACGAGTTAAATTGGTAATCTTCCTTTATACAGTGAACAAGTTAGATTAATAATTTTCTTGAAAATAAGTTTATCTTGGTAATTTCCCTTGATAACTTTCTTTAATTGCTAATTAATCTTACTAACAAGTTAAATTGATAAATTTCTTTGATAACAATTTATTTTAGGATCTTTAATAATAAATTATGTTGATAATCCTCCTTAATAACAAGTTAAGGTTGATACTTTATTTTAAGAATTAGTTAAGGTTAATACTTATCTTGGTAACAAGTTAAGGTTGATACTTTATCTTAATAACAAGTTAGATTGATACTTTATCTTGGTAACAAATTAATACTTTATCTTGGTAACAAGTTAGCTTGATACTTTATCTTAATAACAAGTTAGCTTGATACTTTATCTTGGTAACAAGTTAGCTTGATACTTTATCTTGAGAACAAGTTAGCTTGATACTTTATCTTAATAACAAGTTAGCTTGATACTTTATCTTGGTAACAAGTTAGCTTGATACTTTATCTTGAGAACAAGTTAGCTTGATACTTTATCTTAATAACAAGTTAAGGTTGATACTTTATCTTAATACTAAGTTAAGGTTGATACTTTATCTTAATAACCAGTTAGATTGATACTTGATCTTGGTACTAAGTTAATGTTGATACTTTATCTTAATAACAAGTTAGATTGATTATTTATCTTGGTAACAAGTCAGGTTGATACTTTATCATAAGAACAAGTTAGGTTGATACTTTACCTTCAGAACAAGTTAGGTTGATACTTTACCTTCAGAACAAGTTAGATTAATACTTTCAGAACAAGTTAGGTTGATACTTTACCTTCAGAACAAGTTAGATTAATACTTTCAGAACAAGTTAGGTTGATACTTTATCTTAAGAACAAGTTAGATTAATAATTTATCTTAATAACAAGTTAGTTTGATAATTTATCTTCAGAACAAGTTAGATTGATACTTTATCTTCAGAATAAGTTAGATTGATACTTTATCATCAGAACAAGTTAGATTAATAATGTCCCTTAATAACAAGTTAGCTTGATACTTTATCTTCATAATAAGTTAGGTTGATACTTTATCTTGGTAACAAGTTAGGTTGATAATTCATCTTCAGAACAAGTTAGATTAATAACTTTCTTTAATAACAAGTTAGATTGACAATTTATCTTAATAACAAGTTAGATTGACAATTTATCTTAATAACAAGTTAGATTGACAATTTATCTTAATAACAAGTTAGATTGATAATGTGCCTTAATAACAAGTTAGATTGATACTTTATCTTCAGAACAAGTCAGATTGATACTTGATCTTGATAACAAGTTAGATTGATAGTTTATCTTCAGAACAAGTTAGATTGATAATTTAACTTAATAACAAGTTAGATTGATAATTTATCTTAATAATTTAACTTAATAACAAGTTAGATTGATAATTTAACTTAATAACAAGTTAGATTGATAATTTAACTTAATAACAAATTAGATTGATAGTTTATCTTGATAATAATTTAGATTATTAATATAACACTACAATGCTAACAAGTTATTTTGCTAATCTTTCTTAATAACTATTAGAGGTTGTAAGAGGAAGAATGATGATGCCTACTGGGTAACTTTTTGGATCATCGCATAACTTCTTTCTTGAGAAAAAAGTAGGGTGATGGAATATCTTGGTGATACTTTAGGTTAATTATATTTCTTGAAAACAAGTTGGATTAATAATATTCAGAACAAGATATCTTGTTGTTATTTATCTTCAATAAGGTAAGTTAATATTTTTATTAATAACCTAACTTGTTATTAACTTAACTTGTTCTGAAGATAAAGTATCAATCTAACTTGTTCTGAAAATAAAGTATCAATCTAACTTGTTCTGAAGATAAATTATTAACTTACCTTGTTATTAAGATAAATTATTAATCTATCTTGTTCAAGATTATTAAGATAAACTCCCGATCTAATCTGTTATCACAGAAGATAATCAACCTATCTCTTTCTCAAGAAAGATGATTTAACTATCAGTTATTAAGATAAATTAGCAACCTAATTTAATGTTAAGGAAGATAAATTTTTATTAAGGAAGATTATCACCTAACTTGTTGACTAAGTAGTGAAACATTCTTAATCTATCTTGTTATTAAGAAGATTATAACCTAAATTATTAAGATGAACTATTCTTAAGTTACAGTAAAACAAAAAATCTTAGAATAAGAGGTGTTAAAAAAGAACATTAAAGAAAAATATCAATCAAAGGTATTAAAGATATTATTAACATAAGGGGTGTTAGGGGAATATTATTGAAACGATAAGTGTTAAAGAAAGATTAATAAAACGAGAGGTTTAAAGAGATTATTAAAATAAGAGTGTTAAGTAAAAACTATTGAGATAAGAGGTAATTAATAAGATAAAATGATAATGATAATTTAATAATATATTATTCTCAAGAATGATTATGGAATATAATGAGGTAATTGATATTAAGTTAAAATTATACAAAATAAATAGCAGATAGTTATTGAATAAAACTGAATTTTTATTACAGTTATTATTATTAAGTAATGTCTAGATTAATACAATACTTTTCAGATGTTCATGTTGATGTTCGACCCATTCCTAGATTTCAAGCTAAAGCCGATTATTTAGCATTAGTTGGTGATCTAGGTAAACCCAATCATCCTAATGTTAATCTGTTTCTTAAACAAGTGTCTCAATCTTTTAAAAAAGTATTCTTTGTTCCCGGAAATCATGATTATGATTGTGGACCACTCTATCAACCTGATAAAATTAATAAATGGTCTCCTTATTTAACAGATACCTGTCAACGATATTCTAACATTTATTTACTTAATAAAAGTCTACATAATATAAGTGATAATACTATAATTGCTGGATGTACCTTATGGTCAAGTCCTCTTTATCGTGTTATGTATAATCAACCACCTTATTCTAGTCATGTAGATGAACATGATTCACATGTAGCGTGGTTATCAGAGGTTATCAATAATCACCAAAACAAAAAGCTAATTATCTTGACTCATTATGTTCCGACTTTTCGATTAATAGATAACAGATATAAAATTTATGGTGAAGCATCAACTAGTTGGTTTGCAACTGATTTAGAACATTTAATCAAACCTCCCGTTTCTGCGTGGTTATGTGGACATACACACTCAATTATGGATTGTACTATTAATAGTGTATATTGTGGTGTTAATGCTATTGGTTATAAAGAAGAAGATAAAGAAATTGAGACCAAGATTATTAGTTTTTGAATAACTTAAGAGATAGTTTAATATTAAAACCTAATATCAAACTTGTTATTAATAGAAGTGAAATGAATTATCAGTTATAAATGGATTTCATTTGATGAGAATAATTATTAAGTTGATTTTAAATATAAAATGGATAATAATATTGGTAAAAGTGGAGTCGATATTTATAATGGAAAAAAGAAAGCTATTCATGAACAATTTATTAACAAATTTAGAGAAATAGAACCTAAGTTATCAGATATAGTTATTGAAAATGCACGAAATATGAGAACTGAATCTACCGTATTTGAATTAGATAGAGATTATTCATGTAAAGAGTTCCCTCAAGATTTTTTTAATAAGATGGGAGAAAAATATAATTTAAAATTTTCATGTGATCCCCGTCATCCATCAAGTGTAAAATGTGAATTACCTTTAGCTGAGAATTAAGTAGATATCATCGTAAATATTTTTTATCGATACCTCTAAAGAATGATTGATTCTTTAATTTAGATTTAGGGATTTGTGTTAGATCATAATAGTAATTAATAATATCAGCAATTCTATTGATGATAATGTTATTATTTTTAAAAAATTTATAACCATAAACTCTAAAAATAGGAACATTACCATAAGTGATCACAAAAAGATTATCTTTGGGTTGATTCTCAAAAAGATATTTAATATCTTTAGGATAAAGAAGATCCTTTCGCATAAAATTAAATAACAAACAAATATAATCATTATGTAATAGATGAATATATTCTCTTCTAGCATCAGTTAAATAATAATCAACCTTATAATCACGTTTGATAAAATAATTCCATTTAGATTGATCTTGATAATAAGTTAATAATTGGGAATTAGTTAAAGATAATGAAATAAAATCGACAACTGGTAAATATTGCCAAATAATATTAAGAATACTAGTATCCATTTTGTTTAGTCAGGATAATCTTTATGTCATTTATCTTAGATAAATAATAATTAAATATTTAAATTATCTTGATAATAAAATGAATTTATTACCAAGAGATGTTATAATTGAAATTATGTTAAATACCGATTATGCTAATTTAATTAATACCTGTCAAACAGATAGAAAAGTATCATCTATCTGTCATGATTATAACTTTTGGAAAAGGAAATACCAATATGATTTTGGTCAACCCCCTAATGATAAAATTTATAGTTGGAGACAATTATATGAACAACAATTAAGGTCTAAAAATGTTTATGTTATAGAGTATTTTGACGGGGGTAATTATGAAATATTAACCACCGCTTTTTTAAATAGAGACCATGCAATTAATCAATTAGTTGAATCCCTGTTTAAAAATAAACATTATCTACAACCTCCTAATATTGAAGAATATCCAGAAGATTTTCAATATGAACCTTATTGGATTATTGAACATGAACAATAAATAGCTAATAAATATTATCGATACTTATACCAAATGGTTAAAAATCAATTAAGTATTTCTGATATATTATGGATTAATGAAGATACCTATTATCGATTATTAAAATTACATTTGCAATAATTTTCTTTACAATTTAAGTATTAATAACCAATAATTATACTATTTA
>Ga0272448_1002582_pt1 | contig 22413 bp, 19 predicted proteins | sample YNPCB0191_FD_202220 | JGI IMG/M metagenome (GOLD analysis project Ga0272448, IMG submission 202220) | Hot spring sediment microbial communities from Yellowstone National Park, WY, United States - YNP-CB-019-1 | ecosystem: Environmental > Aquatic > Thermal springs > Hot (42-90C) > Sediment... | reverse complement strand
GCATGATGGACTCCTTTCAGTAATGCTTCTTATGGACCGCCGAGCCGGATCCTGCCTGTGTCGTTTGACTTTCAACAGGCGAACGAATCCGATCCGGCGAGTTTCTCTATCCTTTGCCAGACCTTGCGTATGTCCTCGGCCGCGCGGCCGCCGTACTCGACGACCGTCACCCCTGCGACCTGCGCGGCCGTCACGGCCGGGTCATAGCAGATCCGGCCGGCGCCGGCCGCGCCCAGAGATCCGGCCTTGCGCTCGATGCGCTCCGACAGCTCCGGGTTGATCTCCCACTTGTTGACGCACACCAGAGCGGGAATATTGAAGTGACGGGCAAGATGGAGCACGCGCTCGAGGTCGTGTTCGCCCGACAGGGTAGGTTCCGTGACTGCGAGCACGAGCGAGGCCCCGGTGATGGAAGCGATCACCGGACAGCCGATCCCCGGCGGCCCGTCGACCAGGAGCCAGCGCGCGCCGCGCTCCTCGGCCAGCGCACGTGCCTCCTTGCGCACGAGCGACACGAGCTTGCCCGAATTCTCCGCCGCAACGGCCAGGCGCGCATGAACCATCGGGCCGAAGCGGGTCTCGGAAACGAACCACTCGCCGCACACCCGTTCGGGAAAGTCGATGGCCTGCTCCGGACAAAGGCGGACGCAGATGCCGCAGCCTTCGCACGATAACGGATCGATGCGGAACTTGCGCAACGCTTTGTCGTGCTCGACGGAATGGACCGCTTCGAAGCGGCATTCGAGCATGCAGATACCGCAGCCCATGCAGTCGGCCTCGCGGATGATCGCGGTGTGACCACTGCGAAACTCGCTGCGGCGGCGCACCGTCGGCGCCAGCACCAGGTGGAGGTCGGCCGCGTCGACGTCGCAGTCCGCGATCACGGCCCCGCCTGCCAGCGCCGCCAGCGAAGCGGCGACGCTGGTCTTCCCCGTGCCTCCCTTTCCGCTGATCACGACCAGTTCTTTCATGTCGGCTATGTCCGCCGCCGGTCCGCCCCGCCGCGATTGCAAAACGCTAAGCCCCACGCCTGCCCGGGACGAGGCCGGCGATTTTCCCGATGAGCCGTTCGAATGCAGGCCGAAGCTCGGGGACGGCCTCCACTGCCGGCAGGCCCTGCGAATAGGCGACGGCCACTCTGCGGTCGTCCGGCAGCTCGAGAAGCACCGGGATCCCTTCCCGGCGGCAGTAATCCGCCGTCCGCTCGTCGCCGGCGTCGGCCCGGTTGATGATCACTCCGAAGGGAAGGCCGAGAGTGCGCATGGTTTGCACCGCCAATACCAGGTCATGCAGGCCGAACGGCGTCGGTTCCGTCACCAGCACCACGAAATCGCTTCCCCGGACGGCCGTGATGACGGGGCAGGAAGTGCCCGGAGGGCAGTCGATGATCGTCGTGCCCCTCGAATCGGCGCGACGTTTGACGGCGCGGATGAGAGGCGGCGACAGCGCCCGGCCGGGATCGAGCCGGCCGTGCACGAACTCGATGCCGCCGGAGGCGCCGGATTCGATCACTCCGATGACATGCCCGCGTTCTGTTATGGCTCCTGTGGGGCAGAGCTTCAGACAGCCGCCGCAGCCGTGACAGAGCTCGGGGAAGACCAGGGGCTTCTGCCGCAGCATGGCAATAGCATGGAACTGGCAGAAGCTGCTGCAATCGCCGCAACGGTTGCAGGCCGCCTCGTCGATTACCGGCACCTGCAGGCAGCACTCTTCCCGCTGCCGCATGTCCGGTTTCAGGAATATGGCGCAGTTCGGCTCCTCCACGTCGCAGTCGAGCAACGTCACGGGAGGCGGCATGCAGAGCGCCATATTGACGGCGATCGTGGTCTTGCCGGTGCCGCCCTTGCCGGAGGCCACAGCGACGATCATCACCAGTGCCCTTCGACATCCGGGGTTTCGGTGAACTCGAGCCCGCCCGACTTGAATCGATCGAGGACCTCCGCGACCGTGCCTTCGGAGCACAGGGCGACGCGGATTCCCGCGGCGCGCAAGGTACGAAAGGCCTTCGGCCCGCAGTGCCCCGTGATGACGACATCGGCGCCCAGCTGCGAGATCCTCTCCGCCGCTTGGACCCCTGCTCCCTGGGACGCCCCGGCGCCCGAGGTGTTTTCGTGCACTTCGAGGCCGCCCGTGTCCGAATCGTAGAGGACAAACCAAGCGGCGCGCCCGAATCTCATGTCGACCGGAGACTCCAGACTTCCTCCCTGCGACGTCACGACTATCTTCATGGATTCCTCCAATCACTCCGGTCGCCGGATCGCGAACGGCTGATATGCCGGAGCATCCTTCGCTGGTGAATTCGCACGTACCGTGCCGGATCCCGGGCGGCGGGAGGTTTCCCTGTGCTTTTTATTCCAACAACTTGCCGCTTCCCGATCTTTTACACCAGGATGGCCGTAGGCATATTGCAAGATTATCGCTATAATTCAAATGCAAATTGCAATGGTTATGTGCGATATGACCGGGAGGGATCGGCAGTGGCGGCAAACGGGCAGTCGGATCCGGGCGTGGAGAGCGTGATTCTCGATTCCATCAACGAGGGAGTTTTCACGGTGGACCGGGAATGGCGCATCACGGCTTTCAACCGGGCGGCGGAACGGATCACCAAAGTCCGCCGCGAGGAAGCGCTGGGGCGTCGGTGCTGCGACGTCTTCCGCGCCGACATATGCGAAAAGTCCTGTGCATTGGGAAGGACGTTGGCAAGCGGAAAGCCCGTCGTCAACGCCACCGCACGCATCGTCGATCAGTTCGGCAATCGCATACCCATCCGCATTTCGACGGCCCTGCTCCGGGATGCGCATGGAAATGTGATCGGGGGCGTGGAGACGTTCCAGGATCTCAGTCTTGTCGAGCAGCTGCAGAAGGAGCTTCAGGCACGGTACACGTTCGAGGACATAGTCGGGCGCAGTCCGGCCATGATGCGCCTGTTCGAGATCCTGCCGCGCATCGCCGAAAGCGCGAGCACGGTTCTCCTGGAAGGTCCGAGCGGCACCGGCAAGGAACTGTTTGCGCGCGCCATCCACAATCTATCGCCCCGCCGCAGGAAGCCCATGGTCGCCGTCAGCTGCGCCGCCTTGCCGGACACGCTTCTCGAAAGCGAGCTTTTCGGGCACAAGGCGGGTGCCTTTACCGACGCTCGGCGCGACAAGCCGGGACGGTTTGCGCTGGCGAACGGCGGCACGATTTTTTTGGACGAAATCGGGGATATCTCCCCGGCGACCCAGGTCCGCCTGTTGCGTGTACTGCAGGAACGTGTGATCGAGCCGCTCGGGGCGGTCGAGCCCGTGAAGGTCGACGTTCGCGTGGTCGCAGCCACGAACAAGGATCTGGGTAAGCTCGTGAGCGAGGGCCGGTTCCGGGAGGACCTTTACTACAGGATTCGCGTGATCCACCTGAAACTGCCCCCGCTGACTCAGCGGCGGGAGGACATACCGCTTCTGGTGGACCACATGGTAGCCAAGTTCAACCGCCTGCAGGGCAAGCAGATCGCGGGGGTTTCCCCGGAGGTCATGGAAAGGCTCATGGAATATGACTTTCCCGGCAACGTGCGCGAACTCGAGAACATCATCGAGCAGGCCTTCGTTCTCTGCCGCGGCGGGCTCATCGAAATGCATCATCTCCCGCCGGAACTCCGGCCCGAAGGCTTGTCGCCGCGCACGGGGGCCGGGCCGCTGTCGCTTGAGGCCATGGAAAGGCTGCTGATCCGCGAAGCGCTCGAGCGCCACCACGGGAACCGGCGCCAAGCGGCGCGCGAGCTCGGCATCGATCCGAGCACGCTGTATCGAAAGATGAAAGCCCTGGACATCCCGAAACCGACCGGCGACGGCCGGCGGCGCAGGAGGTGATCGCGGCCCTGTTGCCGGACTCGCCTGCTCCGACAGCGATCAGCGCCCGGCGGCGAGCTGCGCCGCTGCGGCTAGTGGTAATCGTGGGTCCCCTGCTTGACGGGGATGCCGGTCTTGGCGGTTATCACGGCGGCAAGTTCCTCGGCTGTGAAATAGGGACAGCCGGGCTTGGCGTTGACCAGGCATGAGCTCAGATACACTTCGTCGGGTTTTACCTCGGCAAGCTTGGCCGCCATGCCGAGGTTCGGGACCGTGCTGCGCCCGGGACATTCACAGTGTATGAAAAAGATCACCTGCGACGGCTCGGTGAAATTGCCTTCTCCGAGGGAGGCCGCCTTCAAACACCTCCATTCGCCCGGGCAGCCGTAACCGCTATTGATATAGGCACCGCATCCGATGACTGCTGTTTTCTTCATGGTCCGATCGATTATAGTGTGGGTTGGGTTTGTGATTCGTCTTGTTCTGCCGGTTCATGCCCCATGCGCCGCCGGACTTTCGGCCTAAGAGCCCCTGAGCCTCTGCAGGGCGTTTTCCGCTGCGATTGCGATGGGTTCGAGGCTCGGTTCGGACGAACAGTCGGGATGGCCCGCGGATATCAACGTCGTCAGATCCCCAATGGTCTTGTTACCCAGGATCAGCGCGTTGATCGCGTCGATTTCCTTCACGGCCGTTTCGCCCTCGCTGACGATCTGGCCTCCGATCAGGCGCTGGGACCGCCTATCGAAGACCAGTTGAAGGGTCCATGGCTTGGCGCCCGCAATCATACCATGTTTTGTCCGCGATACGGTTCTGACGGAAAAAGCGTCGAATCCCTCCGCGCGCGCGCACTTCTCCGTGAGTCCGGTCGCCGCAACGTATAGATCGAAGAGTCTTACGGCACAGTTGTTCAACACGCCTGGAAAGGGGATCGCGTAACCCGCCAGTCTCTTGGCCGCCAGTCGCCCTTGAATCACGGCCGGCCCGCGCAGTTGAGAAGGGACGGGTCGCCGCGTCAAATAATGCACCTTCTCGGCACAGTCGCCCGCGGCGAGAATGTCGGGATTGGAGCTCTCCAGAAACTCGTTGACTTGTACGCCGAATCGACCCAGCTTCAGTCCTGCCTGCACGGCTAGTTCCAGGTCGGGCTTGGCCCCTGCGGAAATCAGGACCAGGTCGGCTTCCATACGTGACCCGTCGTCGAGTTCTACCCCGCAAACCGACCCGTTGCGGCCGAGGATGCGCGACACCCGCCGGCCCATCCTCAGGGCGAACCCTTTTTCCGAGAGGCGCTGCGTCACCCCGGCTGCCATCTCAGCATCCAGCATGAGCGGCAGCGGATGATCGAGGACTTCCACGATGCCGATCTTGTATGCCTCCGGCTTGCTCTCCACGAGCAGGGAGAATGTCTCGAGGTTTATGAACCCGGCGCCGATACCGACCAGGTTTCTCGGGCGCTCGGTCTCCAGATGCTCCCTGATCTTCATGGCGTCATTCGCGGTGCGCAAAAAGAAAACTCCCCTGACGTCCGTGCCCTCTATGGGCGGTACGAAGGGCCTCGCGCCCGTGCTCAATATCATCTTGTCGTAACGGAGAGACCTGCCGTCGGACAATCGGACGATCTTCGATACTGCGTCTATGGCTGTCGCGCGCGCCGAAATGTTCGCGACGCCCGCCTTGTCGAACATTTCAGACGGATTGGTGATGGATTGCACTGTGGCCAGACCGGCCACGACGTGGGGGAGCGCTCACCGGACAATGAAGCGATCTTCCTCACCGACGATTGTGACCTCCACTTGGGGCATGAGTTTTTTGGCAAGGATCGCTGCAGGACCGCCGGCTCCGCCCCTGCCGATAATCACCAGCTTCTGACCGCCGTGCATCATCTTTTCCTCCTGATCCGTTCCGCCGATCGCGGTGTCCTCAGTTATCGTTAAGCAATAACCATTCCGCATCCGACACGGCACCATGATCCCCATCGGATGATTGCGAAATGGTCCAGCGGTACTCTTCGATATTGTTGCATATCGCAACAGAAATGAGCCTGTCAGTCTTTCAAAAAGCAAGAACCTTGCCGCAGGTTCCTCTCGGGATCTTCCCGCTCGATGTCGGCGCCGCCTGTTTATCTTAAAGGACTTGGCGGCGGGGCGCTCGGCATATCCCGACCTCTCCGGTGTGTACCGACGATCGAGCATGGTTCTGGCACGCCGTGTGCTTTGGAGTACTGCGCGGGTACATTCGGGATCTTGGATGCCAAAAGCAGCGTTTTCGGCATGGGGCGATCGGATCGCGCCGGTTTTTGACGTAGCCGGGCAGCTCCATGTCGTGGAAACCAGTGCTGGGGAGATCGTGCGCGAAAGTCGTGAGTTCCTGGGTGAGCTGCCGCCGCTTCAGCGAGTGACTCGCCTTCTGGAGCTGCGAATCGATGCCCTGATTTGCGGCGCGATCTCGCGGCATCTCCACGGATTGATAGCAGCGAACGGCATCCGGGTGATCTCGTTCGTGACCGGCGATCTGCGCGAGCTTATCGAGGCTTGGGGCAGGGGCGAACTTGATGGGAGCGCATTCGCCATGCCTGGTTGTCTGGGGCGCAGCCGGCGCCATGGCGGATGCATACGCAGTTTGTTCGAGGAGGACCGGATCATGAATAGAGGGATCGGCATGGGGCAGGGAGGCGGACGCGGCAGAGGAGCAGGGGGCGGGCGCAGGGGGCGGATGGGCGGTGCTCGACGGGCCGGGCCCGGCGGCAACTGCGTCTGCCCGAGCTGCGGGGAGAAAGTGCCGCACGAGCGCGGCATTCCTTGTTTCGAGCGCAAGTGCCCGAAGTGCGGCACGGCGATGGTCAGGGAATGATTTGCAAGGATTGGAGGTAATCACTATGCCAAGGGGAGACAGAACCGGACCCATCGGGATGGGTCCGATGAGCGGGCGTGCCGCCGGCTACTGCGCCGGTTTCGGCATGCCTGGTTACATGAACCCGATGTCCGGTCGCGGATTCGGAATGGGCCGTGGCAGGGGCTGGTGGGCACACGGATTCGGCGCAGGGCGCGGCTGGCGGAACTGCTATTATGCTACCGGCCTACCCGGCTGGAAGCGCAGAGCCGGACGTTTCGGGTTTTGGGGATATCCGGTGCCGTTTGAGAAGCCTGACTCTCGGTCGGAGAAAGAAGCGCTCGAGCGTGAGGCTGAAATCTTGAGGGCGCAGTTGGATCTGATCGAAAAGCGCCTTTCGAAACTGCAGAACGAGGCGTCTGCGCAACGGGAACAGGCATAATGACGATTCTGGACGATCTGCTGGCCAGTCTGCGATCGGACGCCCCGGTCCGCGCGGTTCTGGTCGGTGCCCACTGGACCGTGGTGTGCAGCCGCCGCTGCGGTCTGGCCTCGACGGTCGTCGACGACAGGCCGCACGCGCACGTCCAGGTGAGGGATGCGGGGCGCCTGCACCGCAAGAGTGCGCGGGAGCTCGCCGAGTATGCGCGGTCCGATCGGTTGCTCGAAGCGTCGATCGGGGTGGCGGCCATCAATTCGCTCATGGAGGTCGACGAACAGGCGGCGGTCGAGATCAATGCCGCTGAAATCATCGGAAAATACGGGGCCGGCAGATGCGTGGCCCTGGTGGGTCACTTTCCGTTCATTCCCAAGTTACGGGAAGCGGCCGCCCGGTTGTGGGTCATAGAGCTGCACCCGGGCGAAGGGGAGTATCCCGCCTCGGCCGCCGCCGATCTGATCCCGCGCGCCGATGTCGTGGCCCTTACGGGAAGCTCGCTCATCAATCACACATTGGATCGCCTGCTCTCCCTCTGCCGCCCCGGGGTCCCCGTCATCGTGCTCGGCCCGAGCACGCCCCTGTCGCCCGTGCTCTTCGATCACGGCGCCACGATACTCTCGGGCGCGCGCGTGATGGATGAGGATGCGGTGTTGAGGACCGTCGGCCAGGGCGCGACCTTTCAGCAGGTCGAGGGCGTGCGGCTCCTGACCGTTTCGAAGAATAACCGCACTTCGCCTCCGTCATGAGGCGAGCGCGCCCTGGCCGCGGCCTCGATCAATGCCTGGTTGCCGGCGCCTGGCGCGCGCTCCTGCAACCGGCTTGCAGCAGGCCCATGAGAGGCATGGAGAAGCCTGCGCGAAAGGCACATGCCGGGCGGGTGCGCGCTGCTTTCTCCAGCTCATCCGGCCCCTGGGGGATCATGGAGCGGCCAAGAGCCCTGGAGCGGCATCGCATGCCTCCTCGTTACCGGGACTTCACCTATTTGGTTGCAGCACGCTGGAGCTCGCAGAGGACAATCTTTCCGAGCGCAACGGGAGCCGCCTCTTCCAACTGAAGAACGGCCTGGGCATACTTCGTGTCGAGCCGTTCGAGAGAGTCTTCGGTGCGAAAGTCGCGGGCTCCCACATAGTCCGAAACCCAGACGACCTTGCCGGCGCCGATCTTTCGCAGGGTTTCGGCATCATGCACGATGAAGCGGTCGCCTGTGCGCACCCTGTCCATCCAAAAACTCTCCACGAAGAGCCGCACCTGCTTTTCTCGATTTCCGAGGACGATGCGCTGATAGTCTTGCGGGGTGAGGTGCTCGCCGGGACGCACGTCGAGTTTATACAAGAACCCGTCGATCGGCGAACGCAGGATCAAGGTATCCAGTTGGCGGCGCTTCAGTTCCACTTCGGCCTCAGCCGTTGCGATTTGCCTCCGCAGTCGTTCCGCCTCCAGGGTCTTCTGGCTGAATTCGATTTCCGCCTCGGCCCTGGCTGTCGCGATTTGCTTGCGAAGCAGTTCCGCCTGCAGGGCCATCTGGCTGTAGTCCAGTTCGGAAGTGACTCCCTTCCGAGACAGAGGTTCCTTTCTCTTCAACTGGTCGAGCACGAGATCCAGCCGGGCCTCGAGCTCCCGCACCCGCGACACCGCAACTTGAAGGGCCTCCTGTCCCTCATGGGCGTCGCTCGCAGGCAAAGGCTCCTTTCTCTTCAACTCATCCATGATGAGGTCCAGTCGGGCTTCGAGTTCCCTCACCGACGACATGGCGACGCGAAGCGCCTGTCGCTCGACGTCCGCGTCCAGTTCGCACAGCACCTGGCCGGCCGTGACATTCTGCCCTTCATGGACCAGAACGCGCGTGACTCGCCGGGATTGCTGAGGGGCCACGAAGACTTCGCGTCCCAGCGGTTCCACGCGGCCGTACACCCTCGCAGGCGCATCGTCGAGGGAGGGAGGCGCGCCGGGCCGGGGTGGGGCCGAGGCTTTCCTCAAGGATACCTGCACGTAGAAAAGCCCCACAATGACGAGAAGGATGACGAGGAGAAAACCGGCGATTCGGCGGAGCTTTTTCATTGTTCAGTTGCTCTTGTTTGCTTCAGTGTAGGCTTCCCGGGTTTCGGAGACGACCACGCCGTTTTCAAGCTTGAGCAAGCGGTCGGCATAGGGAAAAACCCGGGCGTCGTGGGAAACCACCACTACGATCCGGCCTTCCTCGAGGGCGATTCGTTTGAGAATGCCCATGACCGCCTGACCGCTTTCGGCGTCCAGGGCGGAAGTCGGCTCGTCGCAAAGCAGGATCGATGGGTTCTTGATCAAGGCGCGCGCGATGGAAGCGCGTTGCTTCATGCCCCCGGAGAGGAGTCGCGGCTGCAAGTGCGCAGTGCCGTCGAGCCCGAGCGTTTTCAGAAGGCCCTCGGCCTTCAGGCGGATGTCGTGTCCTGCGCGGCCTCCCCGTATGCCGTGGGCCAGCAGAATGTTCTCCATGACGCTCAATCCCTCGATGAGCATGGGCTGCTGAAACACGAAGCCGTACTGCCTCAGCCGCACCGTGGCCGCTTCCTCATCCGAGAGGCGCGTGACATCCAGTTCATCCAGAAGCAGACGGCCTTCCGAGGGGCGCAACACCAGCCCCATGATGGAGAGCAGCGTGGTCTTGCCGCTGCCCGACGGTCCGGAAAGCACCGCCAATTCACCCCCCGCGAATTCGAGGTCCGTCGGGAACAGCACGCGGCGCATCTGGCGGCCGTCCGAGAAGTCGCGCGCGATCTTGATCAGTCTCAGCGTGCTCACACAGGCATCCCGCGCATCAATGAAAGACCGAAGCCGGCTCGGCTTTGAGCGCGACGCGCAAGGCGATCAGCGATCCCAACAGGCTTACGAGCAGGGTGCCGCCGGCAAGAATCGGGGGGATCCGAGCCGGAAAGTAACTGGGGATCGAGGAGGCCGCGGTTGCGTTCAGCAGGACGGCCAGCATGAGGAACCCGATGAAGAGCCCGACGCCCGCAATGATCAGCGCTTCGCTGACGACGACCACCGCAATATCCCGGCGCCGGCCGCCGATGGCACGCATGACCGCAAAGTCGCGCGAGCGGCTCAGGACGCTGGTGTACATGGTCAGCGAAATGATGACGACGCCGATCAGCACGGCGATGACCGTGGAGAATCCGAAGCTTCCTCCGATTCGTTGCACTCGGGCGGTTTGATCACCCCTTGAATGGCGATGATCCAACTGTCCAGAACCATCCCGAAGGCGTCATGGCTGGAACCGCGTGCCGCGAAGACCCCGGCATACCAGCGCGACTCCTCATGCAGAACGGAGAAGAGGCGGTGGCGATAGACGACCTTCAGCAGTCGCCCGAATTCCAAGGCGTATTGCAGGAGTTGCCGATCCTCCTTGGCGAGGTCCTGCCGCTGGTGGTAGCGCCATTCGAGTTCCAGGCGCTTGAGGACCACCGCCGAAAGCTCTCCGAATTCGGAGGCAAACAAACGTGAAGCGGCATCGGATACCGCATTCATCTGTTCTTACCCGTCATTTGGGTCGCAGCCATTCTTCCGATACCAGGAGGATTCCATATCGTCGGCAACCGGCGCGCTGTCCGCTCGGGATCTGTAAGAGCCGCCCCGGTTCACAGAACGCCGGCGGCACGGCAGGTCGTTCCCTGCAGAGTCCTCCCGGCCGCCTCCCTCGGATGACCCATCTTAACCGATTCGATTGAATAGAGGAAGGGAAGAAGATCGGGCGCAAACGGCGCATGGCCGGCCTTCCGGCGCGCTCCAGAGCGTCGATCACTCCTGTTTGCAGTCTTTGCTCCGAAAGCTCCCCGATGGGCGGGTGAGCGGAAACTCTTGCATTCTGTATACCATTTTGTATACAGCGAATCTGCGCAACGCTGCCGGTGAATCAGGCCGCAGGGGTGGGCCCGCCGCGCAGGTAGGTCCGCCGCGGCGCGGCGGACCTACCCGCGCGGCGAACCTATCATCCGGCCCCGGAGGGGCCCTGAGCGGGTAGCCGGGGGTGAGCCGAAAGCGAACCCCCGGAAAGGAGCGTATCGATGGGGCGAGCCCCGGAGGGCCGACAGACCAGGGTTCCTGACGCACCATTCTGCCGGCCCTTCGGGGCTTGTCGCATGCCGTTCCCTTTTCTCCAGGTTCGCTTCCGCTCACCTGGAGCTACCAGCTTCCGTCCCCCCGGGACGGATGCCGCGCGCCGCGCGGGATCTACACGCCTTCGGCTCACCCCCGGCCGCCGGTATCTGAATCGCAGTGCCGGTGTCTGAGCCGCAGGCCTCTTCATGGAACATACCGGGGCCGACGGCGATAGAGGCGGGCCGGCGTCAACGTTTCGCCAGCAGGGCCTCGAGCGTGCGCAGGACGGTCTGCCGGTGCGTGCCGGCCCAGTAGATCTTGTCGCAGGCGGGGCATCGCTTGAATCCGGCCTGCGTGGCGAAAACGAACGGGGGCACGCGCTCGCGCACGTGCTCGCGCGCGATGCTCTCGAGCACCGCGTTACAGTCCAGGCAGCGCGAAAGGAGGCCCGGCAGGGCGGCTGTTCCCGTGGCGCGGAAAACCTGCCGGATCTGCTCCCGGACATCGTCGCTCTCGATGAAGATGAATCGCCGCACGGCCTTGCGCACCAGAAGCCGCGTGTCCTTCGAGAGGATGACGCGCCCCTCGCGCTGCGAGGACAGCAGGAGTTCCTCGTCGGTGATCCGGTTGGAATAGACGACGTCGAATCCGGCGATCCGGAGCCACTTGGCCAGTCTGCCCAGCATCACATCGGCGACGAAGCGCGGGCCCCCGTCGGCCTGGCTGATCGGCGAAGCCTTGGCCTCGATCAGGTGGTGGCGCTGCGTGGCGGCCTTCTTGCGCGAAGCCGAATTGCTCATTGTTCACGCCGCAGGACAGGCTAGTCTTTGAGCATACGGGCCAGCAGTTCGTTCAGAAGCTTCGGATTTGCTTGACCGCGCGTTTCTTTCATGACCTGGCCGGCGAAATACCCGAACAGTTTCTCCTTCCCCGCGCGGTATTCGGCCAACTGCCTGGGATTGGCGGCCTTGACCTTGTCGATCGCCGCGATCAACACCGACTCGTCGCTGATCTGCTCGAGACCCAGGCGCCGGATCGCGTCCTCGGGCGTTTCGCCCGAGCGGAACATTTCGTCGAAGACGCTCTTGGCGATCTTGCCCGAGATCGCGCCGCCGTCCACCATGCGAATGAGGGCGGCCAGTCGGGATGCCGGCAGCGGGCAATCTTCGATCTCCCTGCCCGACGATTTCAGGGCGCGCGTCAGATCGCCCATGATCCAGTTGGCTGCCGCGCGCGCATTTCCCGAGAGGCGGGCGCACTCCTCGTAGTAGTCGGCGCTCCGGGGCGTCGCCGTAAGCTGCAGGGCGTCGTCGGCCGAAAGCCCGTAGGCGGACATGAAACGCTCCAGCTTGGCGCCCGGAAGCTCGGGAAGCGCGGCCCGGCTTTCCTCGATCCACGCCGGGTCGAGGACGAGCGGCGGCAGATCCGGCTCGGGGAAATAGCGATAGTCGTGGGCCTCTTCCTTGGTGCGCATGGGTACCGTGCAGCCCTGGGCCTCGTCCCAGAGGCGCGTTTCCTGCACGAGCCGTTCCGAGCCGGCGAGCACGCGCGACTGCCGTTCGATCTCGTAGTCGAGGGCCTTCTGCAGGAAGCGGAAGGAATTCAGGTTCTTGATCTCGACCTTCACGCCGAAGCCCGCCGCTCCCCTGGGCCGCACGGAAACATTGGCGTCGCAGCGCAGGCTGCCTTCCTCCATGTTGCCGTCGCAGACGCCCAGGTAGATCAGCGTCTTGCGCAGGTGCGCCAGGTAATCGTAGGCCTCCTGACTGCTGTGAAAATCCGGCTCGCTCACGATCTCGATCAATGGGACTCCGCTGCGGTTCAGGTCCACGTAGGAGCAATCTTCCGTGGTGCTGTGCAGGGATTTCCCGGCATCCTCTTCGAGATGCAGGCGCGTGATGCGGAATGTCTTTTCCCGGCGGTTGACGATCCGGCCGGTCTCGGTGCGCTCGCCGCTGAGAACGCGCACGCACCCCTGTTCCGCCAGGGGACGGTCGTACTGCGAGATCTGGTAACCCTTGGGGAGGTCCGGGTAGAAGTAGTTTTTGCGGGCGAATACGGATACCGGGTTGACGCGGCATCCGAGAGCCAGGGCGGCGCGCACGGCCATGAGCACCGCCTCGCGATTCGGTACGGGCAGGGCGCCGGGCAGCCCGAGGCAGACCGGGCAGGTGTTGGTGTTCGGCGGGTCGCCGAATCGGGTGCTGCAACCGCAGAAGAGCTTGCTGCGGGTCAGCAGTTGCGCGTGGACTTCCAGTCCGATCACCGGTTCGAATTCCATCGCCTCTCCCGCAGACTATGATTATAGCGGACAAGGCGGCACCCGTTCCGGCAAAAGCAGCCGGGCGGCGCTATCAAGAAAGTGAGCACAGGGTCATTCTTGCAGCACGCCCGCGGGCGGCGGCCGGCGCGTCGCGCGGCTGGCCGGCCCGCCATGGGAGCGATTCCGGAGACTACCTGCGCGCCACACGCCCGATGGTATGGGGCGTGCATGGTGCCGATGCGGCTCCGGAGCGCTGCCGGGGTGTCCGGGAACTGAGGGCGCTGGCAAGCGAGAGAGACGGCCGATTCGGGTGCCGTGGCCGGGCGTGCCCGGCAGCGCTTCGACCGCGGGGGGGGGGATGGTTGCCGCGGCATCGCTCCGCGCCGCGCCCGGCGAGTCGGTTGCCCCGCAGATCGATTACCTCCATGACCTCGCGTGATTCCGATGCGTGCCCGATGGCGCGCACCATCCTGGTCTTGTCTCGGAATGGTTCGCGCCCGGACCGGTGACAAAACCGGCGGCCGGCGGGCATGCTCCCCAGGGTGCCCGCTCGCGCGGCCGGGGCACCTTGACATCCGCAATCCCTGTCCTTAGACTCTGACTTGCTCCGCAGGCCCGGCGAACGGGCGATCGAAACACTTTCGCAAGAGGAGATCACGGTGCCGCAGAAGAAAGAGCGTTTTGCCGACAGCCGCCGCCTGGAAGACAAGTATTTTCACAAGAAAGAGCAGGAGCTGATCAGGAAGTTGAAGGAAAAGGCAGCGAAGGAAGCGTCGCGCAGGGAACTGTCCGAGACCCTCAATATCTCCGACGAAGGAATCCTGCATGCTCTCGAGGAGCTCGGTTACAACCGCGAGACGGTGAAGGTCCTCCACCTGTTTCCGTTGATCGCGGTCGCCTGGGCGGACGGATCGGTTTCGCAGAAGGAACGCGAAAAGATCCTGGCGGCCGCGGCGGCTCACGGGATAGGGGAGGGAACCGCCGCCTACGGCAGATTGAAGGAATGGCTCGAGAATCGCCCCGATGAGATCACCGTCTCGAGGACTCTGAAGATCATCCGTGACCTGATGCGCTTCAGCCCGGGCGCAAAGTCCCGCCAGGGCGCCGAGGATATCCTGGCGCTGTGCGAGCAGGTAGCCGATGCCTCCGGCGGGATCCTCGGAATAGCCGGCAGGGTGTCACGAGAAGAGCGAGCGGTCCTCAGGCAGGTGGCCGAAGAACTCGCCGCCGCTCACCCCAAGGCCGCTCAGGATCTCCTGAAGCGCCGGGAAACGGATTAGAACGCGAACTCCGCGGGGAGACCATCTGCCTTTGCTGTCACGTCCCCTTTCGGCCCCGGCCGCTCGAGAAAATTCCGGCGCCGAAGGCGGCCTTCTCGCAGGATCCTCATTATTTATAGCAACTTTCGGGATTTTCATGACCCGATCTCCAGGCGGTGAGCTTTTGTGTTTCGGGCGGTAAGTGGACAAGGACGGGGCACGATCGTCGTTGCCGCCGCCTTCGGCTTTCGGCTTTCATCGATCAGGCTCCCCGGGCGATGCATGATGCTGATTGCCGACGGCCGACGGCACTCACGCATTGGACCGAGACCACCGGATCGAGGCGGATCTGCTTTGGTTGCGGCTCTTCCGGCCTGGACTCTTGCGGCGGCGTTGCGCGCAGCCGTTGAACTTCGCCCCCGGGTGTATAGTAATATGCCCGTTTGCGCAAGGCGCAGGGGTGCGGAAAGGACCGGTTCCGAGATATGACGACGACCGCAGGACTTGACAAGGAAACCCTGGATCTGACGCTCGGAGCGATCCGGGAGTTCGCCGAAAAGAGGCTTCCCGAGAGCAAGCTGCGCGAGCTGGACGCTCGCGACGAGTTTCCTGAGGAGATCGTCCGGGGCATGTGCGGTTCGGAGCTGGGCATCCAGCTCCTGTTCATCCCGGAGGAGTTCGAAGGCATGGGTGGGGGGGCCTTCGATGTCTACCGGGTTTGCGAGGAGATGGCCCGGATCGATCTGGGCATCGCCACGGGGGTACTGGCGACCTTTCTGGGCTGCGATCCGCTGGTTTACGGGGGCACGTACGAGCAGAAGAAGCGCTGGCTGACGCGCATAGCTTCCGAAGGCCTGCTGATGGCCTATGCCGCGACCGAACCCGAGGCGGGAAGCGACCTTGCCGCATTGCGCACCACGGCCGCTCCGGTCGAAAAGGACGGGTGCGTGGCGGGATACAGGATCAACGGCAGCAAGCAGTGGATCAGCAACGGCGGTGTGGCCGACCTTTACAGCGTGCTCGCCCTGGCGCCGGGAGGTCCGAGCTGGTTCATAGTGGAGCGCGGCGTCGAGGGTTTCAGTCACGGCAAGCCCGAGGACAAGCACGGCATTCGCGCAAGCAACACGGCGGCGCTCTCGTTCAACGACGTCTATGTCGATGCCGACCGCCTGGTGGGCGGGCGCGAGGGACAGGGCCTGATTCAGGCGCAGCTGGTTTTCGGATATACCCGGCTCATGGTGGCGGCCTTCGGGCTCGGGGCCGGCTGGGCGGCGCTCGACCGCGCCATTCCCTATTCGACGGGACGCATCCAGGGCGGAGCGCCGCTGTCTGAGAAGCAGGGCTACACGCACAAACTGATCGTGCCCCATGCCGTGCGGCTCGAAGCCTCCCGGGCCTACATCGAGGAGACGGCCGAGAGGCTCGACAGCGGAGAGGGGGCGCTCAACACCGAGGGCGCCATCGCGAAATACCTGGCCACCGAAGCGGGCAACGCGGCCGCCGACGCTGCCATCCAGGCCCTGGGGGGCTACGGGTACGTCAAAGAGTACATGGTGGAAAAGATCAAGCGCGACGCGCGCATCACGACCATCTATGAAGGGACCTCGGAGATCATGGAAATGACGATCTGCCGGGATCGCTGGCAGGCGCACCTGAAGACCCAGGGACGGCATTACCACGACGAGGCGCGCCGGATGGAAGAACTCCATGCGCGCCGCTCCGAGGTCGGTGCGCTGGCGGCTGCGCACGCGCTGCACGCCCTGGCCTGGCTGCTGGAAACGGCGCGGGTGCACCGGCTTACTCGCAATCAGCACGTGCTGTTCCGCCTGGGTGAAGCGATCGCATACGCCGAAGGCGCGGCCAGCCTGGCCCGATTCGCGGCCCGCGCGGGCGACGGGCGGTTGAATCCGAAATCCCCTGCGCGCTTCACGGCGGATGCCGTCGCCGCCATGAGTCGCGTCTTCGCCAGGGAGGCCGCCTCCAAGGTGGTCTCCGACGGCATGCGCTGGATCGGCGGTTCCCTGCCGGCAGGGGAGATCCGCGCGCTGGAGCAGAAACTGGACATTCCGGCGGTGCACCAATTGCAGGCAGGGTTGATGCAGGACATGGACTGCATAGCCGACACCCTGTACGGCCGCTCGGGCGCGGGTCGATGAAGTGCGCACCGGCCGCAGCGGGCACCACGGGACTGGGAGGACACGAAAAGCATGAAAGGATCGGCTGAACGGGCTGTAGCGGTCGTCGGGATCGGGGCGGTCCTGCCGGATGCGCCGGATGCCCGGGCGTTTCTGCAGAACATCAAGGAAGGCAAGTACAGTATCACGGAAGTTCCCCGCGAGCGCTGGAACCCCGACTTCTATTACGACCCGGACCCCAGGGCTCCCGACAAAACCTATTCCAAGATCGGCGGCTGGGTGCGCAACTGGGACTGGGATCCGCTGAAGTGGCGCCTGCCGATCCCGCCGCGCGTGAGCGCGGCCATGGACCTGACCCAGAAATGGGCCGTGGTGGCGGCGCGCGAAGCCCTCAACGATTACGGTTACCCTTCCCGCAAGCTGGATCCGGAGCGGACGGCGGTCATCCTGGGCAACGCCATGGCCGGCGATACGCATCTGTATTCGGCCGCCCGCGTGCTTCTGCCCGAGTACGCCCACGAGCTCGACAAGTCACCCAGCTTCTCCAGCCTTCCCCGCGAAGTGCGCGCTGCCATCGTCGAGGAACTGAGGCGCGGCATCGGGCGGCGCATGCCGGAAATCACCGAGGACACCATGCCCGGCGAGCTCGCCAATATCATCGCGGGGCGGATCGCAGCCATCTATGACTTCAAGGGGCCGAACTATGTCGCCGATGCCGCCTGCGCTTCGGCCATGGCCGGCATCAGCTCGGCCATCGACGGCCTGCTGAACAATTACTTCGACGCCGTGCTGACCGGCGGCATCGATGCCAACATGAGCCCGTCGACCTTCGTGAAGTTCTGCAAGATCGGCGCGCTTTCGGCCACCGGCTCGCGCCCGTACGCCGAGGGTGCGGACGGCTTCGTCATGGGAGAAGGCGCGGTCGTGTTCCTGCTCAAGCGCCTGGCGGACGCGGAGCGCGACGGAGATCGCATTTACGCCGTCATCCGCGGCCTCGGAGCTTCGAGCGACGGCAAGGGGAAGGGAATCACCGCGCCGAATCCCGTGGGCCAGCAGCTCTGCGTCCGGCGCGCCTGGCAGAACGCGGGCGTGGTTCCGACGCCCGGCGACATGATCGAGGGGCACGGCACCTCGACGCGCGTGGGCGACATCGTGGAGTTGGAAAGCCTGGCGGAGGCGCTCAAGGAATTCAACCTGCCGCCGGGGTCGATCGCCCTCGGGTCGGTGAAGTCGAATATCGGCCATCTCAAAGGGGCTGCGGGTGCCGCAGGTATCCTGAAGGCGGTGTTCGCCCTGCACGAAAAGATCCTGCCCCCCAGTCTCAATTTTCACAAGCCCAATCCCGATGTCGACTTTTCCAAGGCGCCGTTCAGGGTCGTCACGTCGCTGCGGCCGTGGGAAAAGCCCAAGGACCAGGTGCGGCGCGCGGGCGTGAGCGCCTTCGGCTTCGGCGGCACGAACTTTCACACCGTTCTCGAGGAGTACATCCCGGGAAGGATCAGGACGGAGGACAAGGTTACGGTCTCGGTTCCCGCGGCGGTTCCGTCCGCCCCCGGACCCTCGCTCAAGGCGCCGTTGCAGGGCGCATTGCTGCTGGGAGCCGAATCCGAAGGCGCACTGATCGCGCGCCTGAAGCAGGTGTGCCGGGAGGCCGAGGCGGGCCGCGCCCCCGAGACGTGCGTCCCGGCCGAGGCGGATCTGCGTGCGCCGGTCCGTCTGGCCATCGACTACGCCGGCCCGGCCGAGCTGGCCGACAAGGCGGGCAAGGCCCTCAAGGCCTTCGAGGAGAATCAGCCGGGCCGCTGGAAGGCGCTGCGCGCCAAGGGGATCTTCCTGGGAAGAGGGCCGGCTCCCAAGGTGGCTTTCCTCTTCACCGGTCAGGGATCCCAGTATGTCAACATGCTGAAAACGTTGAGGGATAGCGAACCGATCGTCGCCGAAACCTTCCGCACGGCCGACCGCGTCATGCAACCTCTGCTCGGCAAGCCGCTCAGCCGGTGCATCTTTCTGGATGAAGCGGATGCGGCTGCCATGGCTGAGGCCGAGGAGGGCCTGAAGCAGACGGCGATCACGCAGCCGGCCGTCCTGGCAACCGAGACCGCGCTCGCCCGCATGCTCGAAGCCTACGGCATCGTGCCGGATATGGTCATGGGACACAGCCTGGGCGAGTACGGCGCTCTGGTGTCGGCCGGGTCGCTGTCGTTCGAGGACGCGCTGCGCGCGGTAAGCGCCCGCGGAGCGGAAATGACGCGCGTGGCCCTGGACGACAACGGCATGATGGCGGCCGTGTTCGGCCCGATCGAAGAGATCGCCAAGGTGCTCGAATCGGTCGAAGGCTACGTGGTCATCGCCAACATCAACAGCAGCAAGGAGAACGTGATCGGCGGTTCGACGGCGGCGGTCGAAAGGGCGATCGCGGCGGTTCGCGAAGCCGGATACGTGGCCCGGCCTCTCCAGGTCAGCCATGCGTTCCACACGAAGATCGTTGCCCCCGCGAGCGAAGGTCTGGCCCGGGTCCTGCGCGGCATGGAGCTGCGCCCGCCGCGCCGGCCCGTCGTCTCCAACGTCACCGGCGAGTTCTATCCCACCGGGCCCGACGCGGTGCCCCAGATGATCGAGCTGCTGGGCAAGCAGGTGGCTTCGCCCGTGCAGTTCGTCAAGGGCCTGAATACGCTCTACGGGGCGGGAGCAAGGGTTTTCGTCGAGGTGGGCCCGAAGCGCGTTCTCTACGGTTTCGTCGACGACGTGCTGGGTGAGCGCGAGGGCGTGCTGCCGCTTTTCACCAACCATCCGCGCATCGGCGACGTCGCTTCGCTCAATCTGGCCCTGTGCGGGCTCTATGCCGCCGGCCTGGGCACCGGCAGGCGCGAACCGGAAAGGCGTATCGAAATCCGGAGCGAGGCCGCGCCTCCTGCCGGGGAGGAGCGCAGGGCGGCGGAGCGACCGGCTGCCGTGCAGCCCGCGGCCGAGCCGCAGCCTGTCGGCGCCGCTGCGGACCGCTACGTCCAGCTGGGAAGGTTGTTTGCCGACTTCCTCGAGCGCAGCTTCGAACTCTATTCGTCGGGGAAGCCCGGGCGCGGCTCGGTGAGCGTCTGCATCACCGGCGCCTCGCTGGGGCTTCCCGGCGTGGACCGGGTGTTCGACGATGCCAATGTGGAGCGCATCCTGCGCGGCGACCAGTTCATCGATTTGATCCCGCTGCGCTTGCGGCGCGCGATGCTGGAAAAGAACGTGACGCGCCTGGTCAAGAGCGAGGGAGGCGAGGGCAGGTTCGAGACGATCGAGAATATCGCCGATGTCATCAAGCTCGCGGCGCGCGCGCGCGACTTCGACCTGGTGCGCGATTTCGGTTTCCCGGAGGAGCGCATGGCGGCGCTCGACCGGGTGACCAAACTGGCCATAGCCGCGGGCCTGGACGCCCTGCGCGATGCCGGGATACCGCTGGTGATGCGCTACAAGACCACCACCAAGGGGACCCTGTTGCCGGACCGCTGGATGCTCCCCGAGGAGATTCGTGACGACACCGGGATTATTTTCGGCTCGGCATTCCCCGGCTATGATGCCTTTGCGGAGATCATCTCGGAGTTCTACCGGGACCGCATCCGGCGCGAAAACCTCGAGCTGCTCGTCAACCTGCGCGCCAAAGCATTGCACATCGGCAAGGCCGGCAACAGCCTGCTCGAGGAGCTGGAGCGCAAGATCGACGAGCTGCGGGCGGAGATCGAAAAGCGGCCGTATCGCTTCGACCGGCGCTTCCTGTTCCGCGTGCTTTCCATGGGGCATTCGCAGTTTGCCGAATACATCGGAGCGCGCGGGCCCAATGTCGCGCTCAACGCCGCCTGCGCCACCGGCACCCAGGCGGTCGCCCTGGCCGCGGACTGGGTGCGCACGGGCCGCTGCCGCCGAGTGATCGTCATCTCGGCCGACGACGTAACCTCCGATAACCTCATGGAATGGCACGGGGCCGGCTTCCTCGCCTCGGGCGCGGCCGCCACCGACGAGGTTGTCGAGGATGCCGCAATTCCCTTCGACCGCAGGCGGCACGGCTTGATCATCGGCATGGGTGCCGCCGCCTTGGTCGTGGAAAGCCTGGAATCGGCGCGCGAACGCGGCATCCAGCCGATCTGCGAAGTGCTCGCCGGGCTCACCGCCAACAGCGCCTTCCACGGAACGCGGCTGGATGTCGGCCACATCTGCCAGGTGATGGAGAAGATGATCTCCGAGGCCGAGGCCCAGTGGGGCATCGACCGTTACGAGATCGCGCCGCAAACGGTCTTCGTCTCCCACGAAACCTACACCCCCGCCCGGGGCGGGAGCGCTTCCGCCGAGGTCTTCGCGCTCCGGCACGTGTTCAAGCACGCCGCCGACAAGATCATCGTCGCCAATACCAAGGGCGCGACCGGGCATCCGATGGCCGTCGGCATGGAGGATGTCGTGGCGGTGAAGATCCTCGAAACCGGGATCGTACCGCCGGTGGCAAACTTCAAGGAGGTCGATCCCGAGCTCGGACCCCTGAACCTTTCCAAGGGTGGGTTCTACCCCGTGCGCTACGCACTCCGGCTGGGTGCGGGCTTCGGTTCGCAGATCGCCATGACGCTTACGCGCTGGATCCCGACCCCCGACGGCAAGAGGGCGCGGCCCGATTCCCTGGGCTACGCATACAGGATCGTCGATCCGGGCGCCTGGAATGCATGGCTCAAGCGCATCGCCGGAAACGGAACTCCGGAAGTCGAGGTCGTGCAGAGAACCCTGCGCCTCCGCGACCGGGGCGCGGCGCTGCGAAACGGCAACGGCGCCGCCCTTGCGGCGGCCCCGGCCGCGCCTGCGCCCCTGCCTCCCAAGCCGGAAGCTCCCGCGCCGCCGCCTCAAAGACAGCCGGAACAAGAGGCTGTCGCACAACCGGCGGCTCCGCCGCGGGAGCCGGCGCCCGCCGTCGATCCCGTGCGTGCCGAAGTGATGCGCATCGTTTCGGAAAAGACCGGCTATCCCGCCGACATGCTGGAAATGGACCTGGATCTGGAAGCCGATCTGGGTATCGACACGGTCAAGCAGGCCGAGATGTTCGCGGCCATCCGTGCGGCCTACGACATCCCGCGCGACGACACGCTCAAGCTGCGCGATTTCCCCACGCTCGCCCATGCCGTGAAGTTCGTCTACGACCGGCGGCCGGATCTCAAGAGGCCCGTCGCGGCGCGGGAAACGGCGGCCGTCGAACCGGCCGCTCCGAGCGGGGCCGTTCCCGCCGGTGTGGCCGAAAGGCTTGAGGATCCGGTCAGGGCCAAGGTGATGCAAATCGTGGCCGAGAAGACGGGTTACCCCATCGACATGCTCGATCCCGACCTCGATCTGGAGGCGGACCTGGGGATCGACACGGTCAAGCAGGCCGAGATGTTCGCGGCCATCCGTGCGGCCTACGACATCCCGCGCGACGACACGCTCAAGCTGCGCGATTTCCCCACGCTCGCCCATGCCGTGAAGTTCGTCTACGACCGCCGGCCGGATCTCAAGAGAGCCGCCGAAGCGCCGGCGCCTGCCGCGGCGCCCCGGCAGGCGGCGCCCGCTGCCGTGCCCGCCGTCGATCCGGTGCGCGAAA
>Ga0272448_1002580_pt1 | contig 22453 bp, 17 predicted proteins | sample YNPCB0191_FD_202220 | JGI IMG/M metagenome (GOLD analysis project Ga0272448, IMG submission 202220) | Hot spring sediment microbial communities from Yellowstone National Park, WY, United States - YNP-CB-019-1 | ecosystem: Environmental > Aquatic > Thermal springs > Hot (42-90C) > Sediment... | reverse complement strand
CTGCTGGCACGTAGTTAGCCGGGGCTTCCTCTGAGGGTACCGTCAGTCCCTTGCGGGATTTCGTCCCCTCTGACAGGAGTTTACAACCCGAAGGCCTTCATCCTCCACGCGGCGTCGCTGCGTCAGGCTTTCGCCCATTGCGCAAAATTCCCCACTGCTGCCTCCCGTAGGAGTCTGGGCCGTGTCTCAGTCCCAGTGTGGCCGGACACCCTCTCAGGCCGGCTACCCGTCATAGCCTTGGTAGGCCATTACCCTACCAACAAGCTGATAGGACGCAGGCCCCTCCTCGAGCGCCTTTTGGGCTTTGGTTTCATGACCATCGTCATGAAACATTATGCGGTATTAGACCCCCTTTCGGGAGCTTATTCCCCACTCGAGGGCAGGTTACCCACGTATTACTCACCCGTTCGCCACTGACCAACGCTCCGCGTTGGCATCTTTAGAGGTTAAACCCCTAAAACCCCTTTTTCGAAAAAATATTAGGGATTTTAAGGGACTTTCCCTTAAAGAGGCTAACGCGGAGCGTTAGCCCGTCCGACTTGCATGTGTTAGGCACGCCGCCAGCGTTCACTCTGAGCCAGGATCAAACTCTCCAGTTATTTGAACTCTTGCGAGTTCTAGTCTGGTGAGTTTAAACAAATAAGATCGATCGCTGGTCGCTCCGCTTTTTCTTTCAAAGACCTGATTTCTTTCTATCCCGAGAAAGAAATTCCTTTTCGGCTTTTTCTATTTTAAGACTTTGACGATATGTCTATCGACTGCCAAAAGGCTCATATAATATAGAGATAATTTTATTAGTTGTCAAGTGGGCGAAGAAAAAAATTTTAAAATTTCCGAAGTAAAATTTTGTTGACCATAAGTTATTAAAAATCTGTTTTTTAGTCAACTTTTGTTTACTCTAAAAATTGACATTTCATAAAAATCAGGCAAGAGACATCAGGATAAAATGGCACATTTTCTGCTTAGTTTTATTAAGACAGCAGTTAGATCCCGGAAAAGGAAAGGGAAGAGTACAATGTTCGGCTTTAATGTTTTTGATTTAAAATTTCTTTTAAAAAGAAAGGGGGGAAATTCCGGATTTAGTCTGATAGAAGTCCTGATTGCTATGGCCCTCGTCTTTTTTCTCCTGGTCGGATTGGCAGAAATGTTTTGTTATTCTATTTTATTAAAACAAAAAGCCGATACTCAGAGAATTGCTGCCGACGTTATCTCTGAAAAAATCGAAACATTGAAAAGCCTGGGTCCAGAAGATCCAGAACTTCTTCCTGGAAATTATCAGGAAATGATTAAAGATAAAAATTCAGAGCGGGTTTTTCTTCTGAAGTGGGAAATATCTGTCGGAGAAAAAGGACTGAAAAAAATTTTATTCTGCCTCTATCCAGGAAAAGATGAAAGCAAGTCTCCCACCAGAGCGGTCTTCTTTCTCTCCCATAGCCTTCAATTCTAAAGAAATATAAAGGAAGAGATATGTTCCTAAAGTTAAACTACCAAAAAAATAAAATCGGCGGCAAAAAAAGATTTTTTGCTTCCCCTAAAATTTTTAAAGGTCTGCTAAATGTTATCTACCAGGAGGAAAAACCGGCAAAGAAGCACTATCTTCATGGTTTTACCCTGGTGGAATGCCTTCTGAGTTTAAGTTTGAGCCTGATAATTCTGGTTTCGGCAACTGAGATTTTGTCCCGAGGAAAACAAATTTTTTCGCGTCTTAAAGAGGAACATGAATCAATTTTAATTGCAGTAACAGGATTAGAAAAAATACGAGAGGACCTGGTAAAAGCCGGAACTGGACTTAATCTTGATTTTGAAATCCAAAATTTAAGGCCTTTAGTTGCTCAAAATTCCCGGCTTGTAATTTATTCGAAAGAAAAAAAATTTAAAATTCAGGAAAACATAGAACCAGGGGCTAACATCATCATAGTTTTCCCCGATTCAGAATTAAGTTCTTCCCTGAGAAAAGGCAGACAGATAGTAATAAAAAATCGGCGAGAGGGCGAATTCCTATCCATTACTGCCGTCTCTAACAATCGCCTCAGCGTTTCCCCGGCTATAAGCTACACCTACGGTGCCCAGGAAAGTGAGATCCTCCTGCTGGAAAAAGTTGAAATTTTTCTTGATGAAAAGCAGAGCATCCTAAGACGAAAAGTAAACGATACTTCAGGCCAGCCTTTGCTGGAAGAAGTAACCCAATTCGAAACTTTTTATGACCAGAATAAGAACCTGCTAACTTTAAATCTAATGGCTGGCAAACTAAAGGAGAGAACCTATGAGCTTTTTCTATTTCCCAAAAACCTATTCTGAAAAAATTAAAGAATTAACCAATTACTGTGGCCGAAGAAAGGGTGGAGCAAAAACCACTTTAAGGAAAGGCTCGGCTATGATGGTTTGTCTTCTGCTGCTCAGCTTATTTGTTACTTTAGGATTAGGCCTTCTTCTAAACTCTCAGATCTTTTTTGAAGTCCAGGGCATAAGAAAAATAAACAGGTTAAGTTCTTATGCAGCTGAAAATGGAATAAAACAGAGCCTGGAGAAAATGGAAAATAAAATAGAAGAATTATACAGCGAAACTGAAATAGAAGAGAGTTTCTTCCAGCAACTTAAAAATCAACTGGAATCAGGAAAGTTAGATTTTATCAACCTTCTTCTAACAGAAGCTGTATATCAATCAATAGATGAATTTTCCAGAATGAGCTGGGAAACAACGGCTACCGGTCAGATATATGAATTAGAAAATTATGAAAATTATCTTAAAGCTATCCTTGAAATAGATATAGGTTCAAGAGGGCAAATCCAGGGATTTAACGGGGAAAAAAGAGAAGTAGCAGCACTTTTTCTCAGTCTTTATGCAGGTCACCTACCTTTAAACCAAATAGCTCTGGCGGTAGAAAAAACAGGATTTAAAGAGGAAACCAGAGACAAACTAAAAATAATTTCTACTATTAAAAACAACCTTTTGCCCCAGAATCCAACAATCCTAAGCGGAACTTTTATTCCCGAAAATGCCTTGCCTTTAATTTCTAAAGGACTGAAAATTTTAAAGCCCGACCGACTTCCTAACTGGCTTTTACGCCAGGCGTTAGGGCTCGAACCGGTCAACGAACCTGTACCAGATGGAGTTTACCTGATTAAAGATAATCTTGGCCTGGGTGGTATATATGTTCAAGGCCCTCTTAATGAGCTGCTTCTGGGGGTAGATGGCCGTTACCAATTAGTTCAATTTACTCAGGAAGAAAACCGCTGGCTTCTTAAGTTTGATCCTTATCAGGCAAAGACTTATTTTTACAGCCCTCAAGCCAGCGAATCGTTTGATTCTTTGCCTGTACCGGTAATTATGGTAAACGGCAAAATTGAATCTCTGGCTTCAGGAAAAGTTAAACCAGACGGATATTTGACCGCCTCGGAAAATGATCTACCGGCTTTCTGTTCTGGAGTAAAGCTTACTTTAGTTTGTTCAGGGAAAATAAATATAACTTCCAATCTTATTTCTGAAGGGCTGGAGTGGAGAAACGGATTACCATATTTTCGGAGTAAACAATCGCAGTTTATAATCTGGTCAACCGGTAAAGATTTCCAATCTGAGGAGCTAACTGATGGAGGCATTAATTTAATTAATTCTTCTATTCAGAATTTGATTATTTCTGCCAGTCTAATCGGCGGAGGCACGGGGATTAAAATTGACAATACCATAACAGAAACCAAGATAATAGGAAGCCTGGCCGCAAACAACCTTAATTTAAATTCCAGCCAGGTCAGGATATTTAAAAGTGGCGAGAAAGAGGAAGAGAATGGAAGTGAGGCGGATCTTCAAGTTTATTCTGAAAGGCCGCTTTTTCTCCTGAATGATTTTAGGATTAAAGAATGGAGGTCAATTTAATGAAAATCAACTTAAATAAAGAAAATAGAAGACGTGGATTTACGCTTCTGGAAACAACTTTGGCTCTCTGTCTAATGGCCCTATTATTGCTTCTCGGCTCATCATTTAAGGGCAATAATAAAAAATATCAACTCGATCAAGCGGTAGAAAAAATTTGCTCCGAATTGACCCTGGCCCGCTTTCGTTCGATTCATCGTCAGGTAATGATGAAAGTCAGTTTTAATCAAAATTTTTGTGAATTATTAGAATTTGATGCTGAAAATTCATCCTGGACAGCCAAATCCAGACAAATTCTGGAAGGGGTAGAAATTTCTGCCAACAATTCACCGGTATTTTACCCACAGGGAACAGTCTCTAATCTGGCCTCAATTAAAGTAAAAAATGATAGCGGACTTAAATACATATCTATAGCTATCACCGGCAGGATAAAAATAAGCGAAGCCGATTGAGTTCTGGTAAATTGGCAAAATTAAAAAAAAGATAAATTCATAAAATTACCCCAGCCAGAGAAAATGGCTCTATAAGTTCAATATCTTAATTTTTTCTAAAAAAGGGCTTAAAAAGTAAACAAAAAATTCTGTTGAATCACAGGGAAAAGTGTTTTATAAAATATATCTTTCAAAAAGGAAGGAGGTGTCTATGAGACGGAGAGCTATTTTAAATCTGTTATTTATTGCTTTTTTGGGACTAATTCTTTCTCCCTCTTTTTCTTTCCTTTCGGCCCAGCAGCCTTACAAACTTCCGCCAAAGGAAATAATAGAAATACTTGATACTCCCCCATTGCCTTTAGTTAGCCTTGATCCCTCCAGGCAAATAATGCTGCTTAGCTATTATCAGGCTATGCCCTCCATTGTGGAAGTTAGCCGTCAATTCTACAGGTTAGCTGGAATTAGGATAACTCCTCACAACAACAGTGAACAGACTCTCAGATATTTTAATAAATTTGTTTTAAAAGACTTAAAATCTGGAAAGGAAGTTATCTTAAGCATCCCTAATGAACCCTGTTATAGTCTGCCCGAATGGTCGCCCGATGGTAGATTTCTGGCCTTCAAAAAATATCTAAATAATGGCCTGGAACTATGGATAGCAGAAGTTAAAACAGGAAAGGTCAGAAAAGTCTTCGGACCCTCTCTTAATTCTGTCCTGACAGAAGGATTTGTCTGGTGTCCAGATAGCCAAGGATTAATTCTTTTCTCTAATCCAGAAGACAGAGGGCCAGAGCCGGTACCCCCGAGAGTTCCAGTAGGACCTGATGTTCAGGAAGTCTCGGGTAAATTTGCTACCGTTCCAACTTTCGAGGATCTACTCAAAAATCCTTTCGATGAAAAATTATTTGAATATTTTGCTACCACTCAGCTTTATAGATTTAACCTAAATACAGGTGAACTGACTAAAATTGGCCAGCCAGGAATATATCAATTTGCTCTCCCTGCTCCCAACGGGCAATATTTGCTGGTGAAAAGAATAAAAAAGCCTTTTTCTTACAGTGTGCCCTTTAGTTCTTTTACCCACGATATTGAGGTTTGGGACGCCCAGGGAAATCCAATAAAAATAATTGCTGAGCTTCCGGTAGCTGAAGAAGTTCCCAGAAATGGAGTACCCAAAGGCCCAAGAGCCTTCGAATGGCAGCCACTCAAGCCAGCGACACTTATCTGGGTCGAAGCCTTAGACGATGGCGATCCTGAAAAAAATGTTCCCTTCAGGGATAAGATACTTTCTCTTAATGCCCCCTTTAATCAGGAAGCGGTGGAAATTATTAAGCTCCCCCAGCGGTATCAAAGCCTTATCTGGTTAAGCAAAGCTGGTGAGGGAATGGTTACTGAATATGAATGGAAGAAAAGATGGCGGACAACATACCTCTTTGATACCAACAAACCTAACTTTATGAAAAAGATTTTTGACCTCAGTGTTCAGGATCAATATAACGATCCAGGCCGCCCGGTTATGGTTACCCTTCCTTCTGGAGACCAGGTTGCATTAAAAGAGGGTGATTTTATTTATCTTAGTGGCTTTGGCTCATCTCCAGAGGGCGACAGGCCATTTCTGGACAAATTCAACCTCCAGACCCTGCAGAAAACCAGACTTTTCCGCTGTGAGAAAGGGGTCTATGAAAGTTTCATCGCTTTCTATGGAAACAAAAAGGATGTAATTATTACCAGCTATGAGTCCCCGACGATTCCCCCCAATTATTACTTAGTAAATTTAAAATCAAAGAAGAAAACAGCCCTAACCAACTTCCCTGACCCCGCTCCTCAATTAACTGCGGTAAAAAAACAATTGATTAAATATAAAAGAGATGATGGCGTTGAACTTTCCGGGACTCTTTACTTACCGCCTGGCTATAAAGAGGGAGAAAGATTGCCGGTGGTTATCTGGGCCTATCCCATGGAATATAACGACCCAGCTACAGCCGGTCAGGTCCGCGGCTCTCCCTATCGTTTTACCTTTTATCGGGGCCCCAGCCAGTTATTCTTTTTGACCCAGGGATATGCTGTCCTGGATAATGCACAAATGCCAGTTGTGGGCGACCCCAAGACAATGAACGACACGTTCATCCCTCAAATTGTTGCCAACGCTAAAGCCGCGATTGACGCCCTTGACCGGATGGGAATTGTTGACCGCAAGAGAGTTGGTGTGGGTGGACACAGCTATGGAGCTTTTATGACTGCCAATCTTCTGGCCCATTCCGACTTGTTTGCAGCAGGAATTGCCAGAAGTGGAGCCTACAATCGGACTTTAACCCCGTTCGGCTTTCAAAACGAAAGAAGGACTTTATGGGAAGCTCCTGATCTCTACTGGAAAATATCACCTTTTATGTACGCAAATAAAATAAATGAACCGATTCTGCTTATCCATGGCGAAGCTGACAATAATTCAGGAACATTCCCCATTCAATCAGAAAGACTATTCGCAGCTATTAAAGGATTGGGTGGAACAGCCCGCTTGGTGATGCTGCCTTACGAAAGTCACTCCTATTCAGCCAGAGAATCGGTGCTGGATGTCCTGGCAGAAATGATTGAATGGTTCGACCGTTATGTTAAGAAAAAATAATAAAAGACTTTTCCACAAATCCTGTGAAAAAGTTTGTGGAAATCTTAGCCTGAAAATTATTTATCATTTGCCAAATCAATAACTTGTGGTAAACTGCACACATTTTGTGCAGAACCATTGCTCTGACAATTGTATCTTCTTCATTTTCTTAATCTTATCACGAAAAAATTTAAAAATTTTTACCAAACATAAGCTCTCTTGATAGCCAATTAAAATCTTCTTATTTCCCAAGGGAAATGTTATAATTTTAAAAAATGGCGGAAGGAGAAAATAATGAAGAATTTTATCTTAAAAATATTATTCTTAGCCTTCTTTCTGACCTCATTTACCGGCCAGAGTTTATTTTTATTCTCGGCCAAACTATCTGCTCAACAGCTCCCAGCTCCAGGCCAGGTAGAAATCAGAGAGGTTGAGCCTTTCGTTTATTGTTCATTGAGCCGAGAGGGATCATTTTCTGAAATAGAATCAGCCATTGCCGAGTTGATGCGATATATGCAACTCCAGAATGTCTTTCCTACCGGTCCCATGATTGGCATTTTCCATGGCGATCCGACTCTGTCTGATCCCAATAAAATTCAGTGGGAAATAGGCTTCCCCGTTGACCAGCAGGCTTTTGTCCAGGCTCCCCTTCAGAAAAAGCAATGGACTTTTACCACTGTGGCAGTCGGAGTTCACGAAGGGCCCTATGAGAAGACAGGCGAGACTATTTTAAAAATGAGAGAGTGGCTTGAAAATAATGGCTATGTTCAGAACGGACCTGTTTTAGAGCGCTACCTGGATTCTGACCCTTCCAAAACGACACCCGATCATCTAAAAACTGAAATCTGGCTGCCCTGCAAAAAGGTGTGAATATCTAAAACGTGAATTTCTCCGCTTGTTGAATCATTTTTTCAATTTCTTAACCATTTGAGGATTGACAAATTTATTAAATTAAAGGGGAAAATAGGTAAGAAGTTTAAAAAATTCTAAAGCGGATGTGATTTAAAATTAATAGACCGGAAAGATTATGCCCAGAGGAGTAATAAAGGAAAAGCAAATAAATTTATTTGGAAGAAAGGTAATTTTTTTGACCGTAGCAAGCTTTTACGCAGAGGCCGCAGATATACTGGCCCACAAGGCCACGATTACGAAATTCTTTAAGCTTCTCAAAGCAAATTAAATGGTCAAATTCTGCCGGTGAATCTTTAATCGCCTGAACCGGGCAGACAGCCTGACAGCGATGGCAATCACCACAGCTAAAAGGTAGAGGCTTATCAGTTTTTAAGGGGAGATCAGTCAGTACAGTTACCAGGCGGAATCTCGATCCTAAATGAGGATTGACCAAAAGGTTATTGCGTCCAATCCAGCCTAATCCAGCCAGCTCCCCCACTTTTTTGTGGGAAAGATGGGCTTTTTGATTTTTCCAATCAATAACCTGAGAAGCAGCTATGGGCAGAGCCAGGTAGCCTCGAGCAGTAATGAACGAAGAAATCTGTAAGGCAGCTCGGTCAAGAAAAGCATTTAACTGGCGGTAATGATGAAAATACAGCATGGTTGGGGCATCCTCCAGATCATCAAGCACGGATAAAAGGACTTCTTTCCCCAGAGATATTCCGTAATCATAACGGCTAACCAGGCGGGGAGGTAAAAGAAAACTGTCCCTTATGGATCGAATATCAGCCACTCCAAATAAATCAAGGCCAAGAAAATCCAGAGCAAAGCTCTTTAACCAATTATAATTGTCTAATAAATCTTGCTTTTCCATTTATAACTTCTTGCATTTTATAGCCAGCAAAGATATATGTCAAAATTTTAAATTCAGGTATTTAGAAAGGATTTAATAAATAATAGCAACTGATTTTTGAATAAAAAAAGAAAGGAGCTGCAAGGATGAAGGTGGCCATCTTTTAGATAAAAGAAAAAATCAGTGCACTTATAACTTGCCGATATATTTATTAAAAATAAATCTTAAGGAATTACTTTTAGTAACTTTAAATAAATAAGCTAACTCTGGTTAAACACTTCATAGTTGACCGAAGATAAGATTTGAAGTATATGTAAAATTCAGGTTAATCTAATAAAGTTAAATAGGCCAAAGATTATTACTAAAGAGGAGAAAAAAATGGAAAGGACCTTGGCTATAATCAAGCCGGATGCTGTGAGAAAAAGAGTAATAGGGAAAATAATTCAGAGAATTGAAGATGAAGGCTTTGAAATCCTGGGAATGAAAATGCTTCAGCTAAGCCAGGATGAGGCCAGAAAATTTTATCTTGTCCATAAAGATAAACCTTTTTATGAGAGCCTGACCAATTTTATGTCTTCAGGTCAGATAGTCGTATTGCTTCTGGAGAGAGAAAACGCCATCAAACACTGGCGGGAAGTCATGGGCGCTACCGATCCAGCTCAGGCCAAGCCTGGAACAATCAGGAGGGAATTCGGATTTTCAGTGGAAAGAAATGCTGTTCATGGTTCTGATAGCCCCCAGACAGCCGAGGAAGAAATAAAATTTTTCTTTAAATAACAGATAATAAAAAAAATATTTCATATTTTTATAAAAATTTTTCTTGACATTTGCTTTTTTTAGTTTTAAATTTTTTATGCGCCTTGGATGAGAATGAGAGTCAGGGGGTATTGGATTAACAATCTTCATCCCTCCTTATCTGTCATTCCTCAAGGCTAATTTTAATGGATGGAGGATTTCACCATGCGTAAATCTTTAACCAAAATCATCGCCTTTGTGGTCTGCTTAGTTTTTGCTATTAGCCTGGTTCCGGCTATGTATGCAGCAGAAAAAAGGATTACAAAGGACAACCGGCTACTGCTTCAGAAACCTATGAATCTCCTGATTTCCATTTTCCCATTCTTGGGGAGTGTTATTGACACTGGCAGCAAATCGACTTCCAGCACTATTACTACCAAGAAGACCCTCAAACCGACTGCTGACATTGTGATCGGGACAAAGCCGAGCGACCACGATTAAATTATAAAATTTTTGTCCAAGATATATTCTTCTCATCTTTAGGGGTGAGAAAATATAATATATCTCACCCCTCTATTCCCCTCTTTAAGTTATTGACAGAAAATACTATTATGATTTTATGTAATAGTGAGGTTTTTTATCTTGAAAAAATTCTGGCTTTTTTTATATTCGTTTTTCATCTTTTGCCTCGTTACTCCATTTTCATTCTCTCAGTCAAAGCCAGCTATTAATAAATTTTTTCCGAATTTCTCCCAATTATTAAACGAAAGCCAAAGATACCAATCTGAAGGGTTATATGAGAAGGCTTTGCAGAGTCTTAACCAGACACTTAAGCAGGCCAGAACTCTGGAAGAAAAGAAATTAGTAGTTTTTAACCTGGCTGAGGTTTATGCCAATCTTGGCCAGCTAAGTGAGGCTTATGACCAATACCGGGAGGCCTTTGACCTTGCTAGAAATCTTGGAGATGAAAAAACAGCCAATTACTGCCAGAAATCTATGTTGATTTTAGATTTGTATAATAACGCTAAAAAACTTAGAAAAGTCGGCGATTATGAAAAAACAGTCGAAGAATTTGAAAAAGCCATTTATATCTGTAATGAGATTAATAACGATATTTTGAAATTAAAAACTTTAAGACAACAAAGCTTATCTTATTTAACTTTAAATAAATTAAAAGAATTTTTTGAAAACAATATATTAGCAAATAAAATCGCAAAAAAACTCAATAACTTAGACGAGACAATTTTTTCATTAATTAATATAGGTCATTATTATTCTTTAATTGATAACGTAAATTTAGCTATCGAAAACTTTAATAATGCCGTTTTATTGGCAACGAATGAAAGCCTTCCTGCTGAGGTCCGTTTTGATGCCTATTATAACGCCGGTGTGATTAATATAGATATTGCGAACTACGATAAGGCAATTGAATACTTTAATGTTGCCCTCGGCCTTATGTCAGAAGATAAATTGAATTCATATTATTCAGCTACTCTCAGCAATCTGGGAATATGCTACAAAAAAAGAGGCTTTGATAGAGGGAATTTAGATGATACCGAAAAAGCATTTTCTTACTTTTCTGAAGCCTTAACCGCAGCCGAGAAAGCAGACAATAAAGAATTTCAGGTGGCTGTCCTTAATAACATGGGCTCTCTTAAAGCCCAGATGGAAGAAAATCTGGACTCTCTTTATTATCTCAATAAAGCCAGAGTTCTGGCTGAACAGCTCAAGCTTAATTCTTATCTCGTCTCTATCTACACCAATATTGGTATTATTTACTCCCGTCTAGGAGATTACCAGAACTCTTCTCTTTATTATGATAAAGCCATTAATCTGGCTCTGGCTGAAAATGAAAACCGGACTCTCTGGGAAAGTTATTTAGAAAAAGGCAATCTATTGAAAAAACAGGGAAAATTCAATGAAGCCAGATTTTATTATCTAAATTCTATTAATATCATTGAAGGTCTTAGGTCCAAGCTGACTATGGAAGAAGATAAAGCCAGCTTTCTCGGGACTGACAAAAGGCTTGATGCCTATCAAAACCTGGTTGACCTTCTGGTAAATATCAACCGGAATCGTCAATCCCCCTCAACTTTAAGCGAAGCCTTCGGCTTTATAGAAAGGGCAAAGGCCCGGGCCTTCCTTGATAGTATAGAATCGTCCCGTACGAGCGAGGAGGCCCCAGCCAATATCAAGCTGGTTAATCAGGAAAAAGAAATAATGAGCGATATGTCCAAACTTTATACCAAGCTGATTAATCCAGAGCTAAGCGAAGAAGAAAGAAATAACTTATTAAAAGAAGTGAAAAACCTCGAGGACCAGCTGGATAATGTCCGCAGGCAGGTCCGCTCTCAAAATCCAGCTTATGCCAATCTGACCTATCCTGAAATAATTAACTATAACCAGGCCCAGCGCCAATTTGTGGATGCTAAAACTGCTATTTTTAACTTTATTGTCGGAAAAGAGAGTGCCTATGCCTTTGTCTTAACCAAAAAAGGTCTAAAAGTTTATCCTATTCCGGCCCAAATTGAATTAAGACCTAAGATAATTAATCACCGCAAAGCTATCTCTGACACAGATAACCACGATTTTCATTCAGGGCAGGAACTTTATGAATTATTAATCAGACCCGGTCTGATTGAAGGCCTCAAAAATCTGATCATTATTCCTGATGATATACTCAACCTATTACCCTTCGAGAGTCTCTTAACCAGTAACCAATCTGACGACTGGCTAATAAAACATTATAACATTTACTACGCTCCTTCCCTTTCTTCTTTAAGGGAACTGGTCCGCCACCAAAATAGAAAAAATCGCCCCAAGGCTAAACATAACCTGCTGGCTGTTGGCGACCCCTATTATGGAGAATTTGAAGAAAAATATCCAGAGCTCTCAACCAAGGCTATTTTCCAGAATTTTTATAGCCTGGCCGACCTTAAATTTTACCGCCTCAAATATTCCCATGAGGAAATAAAGAAAATTTCCAACCTCATACCGAAATCCACGGTGTTAGAACGAGAAAAAGCCACTGAAGATTTGGTCAAAAGTGCTAATCTTTCAGATTATAAAATACTTCATTTTGCGGCCCACGGGCTAATAGACGATCAGAAACCGGCTCGTTCAGCGATTGTTCTCACTCTGGACAATGACCCCACCGAAGATGGCTTTTTACAGATGAGGGAAGTATTGAATTTAAAGCTTAATGCTGACCTGGTAGTTCTTTCTGCCTGTCAGACTGGCCTGGGACAGTTCATCAGAGGGGAAGGAATAGAAAGTCTCAGCCGGGCTTTCTTTTTCGCCGGAGCTTCTTCTGTCCTGATGAGTCTCTGGACAATAAACGATCAGGTTTCCTCTCAATTTATGGAAAGATTTTATTTTCACCTGAAATCAGGGGAAACAGTAGCCGAAGCTCTGAGAAAGGTTAAGTTAGAAATGATAGATTCCAAGGTGGTCTCGCACCCTTATTATTGGGCAACCTTTATTCTGAGCGGCGACGGCTCCTCTAAGGTTTTTGGGAATTCATACCGAACTCCCTTAATGATAATTGCTTCTATCCTGTTAGGTCTGGTTATTTCTGCTGTTTTTTATTTAAGAAAAAAATCTAACTCCCGGCTTAATTGAATGCCTTTCATTTAGTAAGCCAATTTTGATCTTTAATGGTAATAACCGCATAGGGAACCAACCACCATTGAAAGAAAAAAGTGAACAGAGCTTGAGGAATAGTATAAATAAATTTAAAACTCTTCATAATCTTCCAATTATTCAGACTCAGGGCAAAGGCCAGAATCAGCAAAAAAATCAACTGGGGAAATATAAAATCTGGTTTCATCAAAAATGAATAGATTAGCAAGGCGATTACCATCAGATGAAGCGGATGAAGCATCAGCTGAAAAAAGAAATCGACTGCCGGCAATAAATAATACTTTTTTTTCCGTGGCATAAGCAGGTAACGGGCAAAAAGCCATGATTCTCGAATTGAGCCCCTGGTCCAGCGCAGGTACATACGATTTACCTGTCTTATCTTCTCAGGAACTCGAGTATAAACTACTGCATTGGCCTGATACTTGACCAAATAGCCTTTTTTCAAAACAAGATTAGTCAGGGCTCGATCCTCACCATGATTACAGGCCACCTTAAGGAACTTTTGTTTTACCCACGCTCGGATTACTCGATCAATTGCTTCGCGCCTAAAAGCGCTGAGGGCTCCAGGACAGCACAGCACTCCTCCATAAACACTTTGATAGGCCCGGCCAAAATCGAAAGCCAGTGCATACTGAGCGGTCAGCATCCGAGTTATTAAATTCCTTCTCTCGTTAAGAACAGCCACTTTGCCAGCTACTGCTCCTACCCGATTATCTCTTAACAGGGGTAAAATTAGATTTCTAAGAGCCCGGCGCTGAATTTGGCTATCAGCATCGGTGGTGACAATGATCTCGCCCCGAGCTTTTTTTATCCCCTGATAGAGGGCTTTCCTTTTTCCTCTGTTTCTTTTCAAACTGACAATTTTTAAATTTCCAGAGTATTTTCTTCTTAACTCATTGAGAATTTCCCACGTCTTGTCGGTAGAGCCATCATCAACACAGATTAATTCCAACTTATTTTCTGGATAATCACTTGACATAATTGCTTCTACAGCTTTACTCACATCTTTCTCTTCATTGAAGGCCGGCATTACTACTGAAATAAATGGTAACTCTACCGGATCACTATTTTTCCAGGTATCAGGTTTATATTTCAACCACAGGGAGCCACGGAAAGTCATCCCCAAAATAAGTACCCCAAAGCAAATCAATAAAGGATAAGACAGAATTTTCAACAGGCTTGAACTGACAATAATCTCTCGCCAGTTAGAAATAATGTTTAATCCCTGAATTGCTACCAGGATTAAGACCAGACTGGCCAAACTTAAAGTCGTATTAATCCACAGTCTTTTTTTACTTCTTCGCGTTTTATTCATCTACCCTTCCTGGTAAGGTACCTGGTATTTATAATTGAATGGCTTTTTACTATTTTTGATAATAATTATAACCAGGCTCGCTGTCAAGAAATTTATGTCTTAATAAAAAATCGTTTTATTCAAACCCATTTTTTAAATAAAATAGTCAGGGTTAGGAGAAGCAAAGTAAAGGGCTTTTTACGGGAAAAAGAAAAACTTTTATTTTTAATGAGAATTTTTAAGGCTCAAAATCATCTATAATATTGAAGCCATTAGAAGTCAGCGACTATGAATTCAAGAAAGCGCAAAGAAAAAGAATTTCAAAAAATTATTGAAAAATTTTCCTCATTCTTGCGGGCTCATGTTCTAAGATACAATCTGCAGCGCTTCGGCCTTGATCCAGAAGACATTATTCAGGAAATCAAGCTTAAAATCTGGAAAATAATAGACGATGAGAAAAATATAGCCAATCCTCCGTCTTATTTAAAGAAGGTGGTGGAATCAGCAGTGATTGATCAAATCAGAAAAGTCAGGAAAGAAGAGGAAATTTATATTTCCGAGAGGCAAAAATTGATATCTGAAAATGAATCTAAATTTAATCCCTATCTCGATCAGGATTGTCCCCTGAAAGAGTATATTTTGAAAGCTACTGATCATCTTATGGAATCGAGAAGAATCGTAGTTAAGCTATATTTATTAAATATGAATCTTCGCGAAATATCTGACTACCTTAATTATAGCCATCACAAGACCCGGAATCTTCTTTATCGGGGCCTAAATGATTTACAAAAAATTTTAAAAGATATGGGATTCAACTATGAAAAAAAAGAAGGAAATCTTTAGATCAATTTTTTTAACAGAACAAATTAATGATCGTCCGGTTTTTAGGAATGGATGCCCGACTCCGGAAGAAATAATTCAATCGTTCGATCCACAAACTACCATCGAATTTAAAAAGAAAATAATCGACCACATCAGCCACTGTCCAGCGTGCCAGAGGGAATTTGAGCTCATTAAAAACTCCTATCAATTGGTTAAGGAAATAGAAGATAAGATCCTCAGGAAAAGAAATATTACCCATTTTTGCCGTCAGATAAAATTGGCCATTTCCAGCTTTTTCTTTAGCAGAAAGTTAGTCACGGCCTCCCTTATCATTTTATTTTCTATTTTGGGTCTCTATATATTAATAAATTATCAAAGGAACTTAGAAACCAGAAGGGGAGAAATTAATTTAAGGCAGGCTGATCTAATAGAAGAAATAAAACTTTCAGGAGAGCCCAGTATCAAACTTCGCTGGAATCCTGTGAACTCAGCCCTGTTTTACAGGATAGAGATATTTGATGAAAATATGGAACTGATCTGGGAAAGCCCATCACAGACTGAAACTATTTTAAATCTGCCCGACAACCTGGTTAATATTATTAAGAACAAAAAGTTTTTTTTCTGGCAATTGATCACTTACTTAAATGACAAAAGATTTATTGAATCTCAGGTAAAAAAAGCTAAAATCCGGAATCAATAAATTTTATCTGAATTGCCTATTAAAACAAAAGCCGCCCAATAGTAAGGATGGGATCTCCCTGATTTTATCATCTTTATCTTGGCTTTTCTTAGAGCTTCATCTTTGGCATCTCCATTCAGGAGAAAACTGTAAAAATCCTTCATAAATTTCTGGGTGGCTCGATCATTAACAGACCAGAGACTGGAAACTACTGCTCTGCTCCCTGATAAAAGAAAAACCCTGGGCAATCCAATAATCCCTTCCACTTTCTCCAGAGCACCCCGACTTGTTTCACAGGCAGATAATACTACCAGCTCTGCTTTCAGTTTCAGATTATAAATTTCTCTGACAGTTAAAAATCCGTCCTCTCGGGTCCCAGGTAACAGCGAGAGGACCAGACAAGACCGCTGGGGATAATTCTCACTGATCAGACCATGACAGGCAAAGTGTAAAATACGGTAATCTCTGAGCCATAGAGCTTTGAGGTTTTCTTCTGTAGCCTTCTTTTTCAAAAATAAATCAGCTTTCGATCTTGAAAAGAGTCGGCTAATTTCCTTGGCTTCTTGTTGAGAGTAAGGCAATGGAGGTAATTTAAATCCCTCCGCAGACGGTTGACCATTCAAGAAAAAAGTCAAAGAACGAACTCTTTTTTGTTCACTGGAATCATAATAAGGATTACCAAAAACTAAAAGTTCTTTTTTATAATTATTTAGCGGCAGCATTTTTTTAAATTTATAGAAAGCTGTTATCGAAGGAGCATAGGAAATGCTAAAATCCTCGACCAGATATTTTCTTCGGCCTTTATCTTTCTGATCTTCAAAAACAAGGGTTTCAAAAGGAAGGTAATTCAGCAACCCATCTGGGATTATGGACAGAGAAGTTATCTGCATTGGCAGATTTTTTAGTGGTGGAATGAGCATCGTCCCTATTTTATAACCAGCAGAATACAGATCCTCTGCATCAATAGAAGAATCTGATAATAGCTTTATATACAGCTTAATTGAATTTTCGATTTCTTTTTCTGAAGGCAATTTTATTATCTGATAGGTATCTTGACCTATTAAAAAGCAGTAAGATTCTTTTTCCCCTAAATAATAATCTAACAAAACTTGGTCATCACTCAGGGCTTCCTTCTGAAATCTGTAGAGGCTAAGATTGTTAGTGAATTTATCTTCTCCATTCTTTCTGGTATTATTTTCTTCCTCCAATATCTGAAGATAACGATATTCCAACTCCAAAAGTCGATTGGAAAACTCTTCATTATGATCATTCTCATAGTCAGCTATTATTTTACTAATCTGTTGATCTGTCCGGCTCAACTCATCGGCCAAATCTTTATTTTGTTCTACATCACTTATCTCCACCAACCCTTCCTGGAAAGCAATGGCCTTTACCTTGCGCATAAAAGAAAATATTTCTTCATCTATATTCTTTTCTACTTTACCTTCTTCTTTTAATAAAACCAGGCATCTTATAATCCCCTCATAAACTGACTTTTTCTCCCGATTAAAACTGACTTTATTGAAATCAAGATCAATCGTTTCTCTTATTTTATCAATAGTTTCCAGAGCCTTTTCATAAGAATTTAGAGCCATCTCATATTTACCCATCTTCTCATAACATTGGCCAAGGCCAGCATAGTCATTCCAGATTTCTGGCCAATAATCTATTTTCAAGGCAAGGGAAAGAGATTGTTGATAATTCTTCATAGCTTCAAGAGTTTGGTTCCGACGCAAATATATCGTCCCCAGATTATTCAGGGCAGCAGCAACCGCCTCTTTATTATTTATTTCCAAACCAATATCAATAGCTTCTTTTAAAATTTTTTCCGCCTTGCTTAAATCATCATTCATTAAAAACAAACCTAAGTTGCATAAAATTGCAGCTTCTTGTTCTCTATTAGCACACTTTCTGCTTAATTCAAGCGCTATATTCAATAAATCTATTTTTCTTTTTGAAACTTCATCTTTTTGAAGAGATATCTCTTTTTTATATATCAATAAGCTAATTTCAACATAGCTAGATACTATAGAAGGTAAATCCCCGTTTTTTTCATAAATTTTCGTTGCCTTATCTATATAATATTCAGACAAATCATAATTACCAATATAATAATAAATAATAGCTCTATTTAAATAAACTTCTGGCAGCTTATCCGAATAATTATATTTTTCTGCAAGGCGAATACCCCTTTCTGATAAAGAAATGGCTATAGAAAACCTCCTTTTTTTCAAATAAAATAAAACAATGTTATTTAAAGTCATAATTTGATCATAATAATTATTTATGCTTTCAGCTAAATTTAGAGAAATTTTATTGGCATTAAGGTAAAGATCAAGTTCATGCTTATTCCAATAAATAATGCTTAACTGCCTCTGTAATTTTAATTCTAACTCCTTCATTCCATTTTTTTGTGAAATCTGGATGGCTTTTAGAAAGAGTTGCTCAGATTCCTTATATTTTTGTTGCTGGCGTTTAGCTTTTGCTTCTTTATATAATTCAATTACCTCTATGGCTGTAGTGGCATATTCCCTTAAAGGCTCATTCGGCCTTTCTTTAAGTAAAGCCAGAACATAAGCAAAACCGCTCTGTGCTTTGTCCACCTCACCTAAATTCCAGTAATCAAGGCTAATATTTTGCCAGCAAATGGCTTTCTCCAATATCTTGTTATCATAAGATTTATTGTGAATTTCTTCTTCAAGAATCTTAATCGATTCTTCATACTTTCCCTGTTCCCTTAGCCATTGGGCTTTTTGCCAATTCTTCAATCCAGGGGTTATTTCCTTATCAGGGGCAAATTCAACCTCATCCATCCCCCATATCAGCCACCCCAGAAGAATTACAACAGCAATGGTTAAAAAAAAGATAAATATCCCTCTTCTCATTTTTTGATGATAATTTAAATATCTTTTTTCTTTTGTGCTGTCAAATTTTTTAACCCTATTTGCTTCTTCCCTTAATCAAGGCAAAATAATAAACTAATTTATTTAAATTAGCTGCCTATAAAAATAAAGACGGTTTTTACTATTTTTTTTCTCATTTGCTTTCTTATTTTTACCTAACCAAAAACAATTTATCCCAGAACCAGGAATTTCAGATTTGCCCGACTCTGAGGAACAACCGCAACCAGATTTCATCTTCCCCATATCAGAGTCCGCAATTAAAACTTTCCAGGGTCAAAGCAAAAAACCTTATGATTATTCTCCCTCGGGGGTGTGCTGCCCTTAACCGCTGGTGTCTGATGCATCGTCGTTCTGAAAATTATACGCCAGAAAAAATGATGAGCTCTGAATTCTAATTTTAATTAATCAGGAGAGGTTCGAGCAGCATAATTAAATTCTTTAAGTTTATCTATGATATCAAATATGATATCATCTTTGGTCAATTTTAATATTTCCTCAGGCTTTACATCAGGAAGAAAAGGCCTCTCTTTTTCTACCAATGGTGATTTCTTATTTTTCCGGCCTGCAGTTTTAAGAACCAACTTTAAATCCAGTGAGTTTGGCGGCAAAATTAGGCGATAATGAAAGTTATCGGCCTTACTATGAGGAAAATTAATTTGAAGATGGATAAATTTATCTTTCTCCCGAAAAAATTTTATTTTAATTCCTCTTGCCTTTAATTCTTCTTCCAAAGTCTCCAGGGCGGGTTCAACAATAAATTCGCAGAACTGATCAAAGTGTTCTCTGGCTTCTTGCTGGCACTTTTCAATAATTCTTAAATCCTCGAAATAACGATTCAATTCTTTTTTCCATTTTTCTTCATTCATATCCCATCTCCATAGCTATTATTATATCATCATAGCTTTTTAAGCAAATCAGGTCACTTCTTTTTTATTTTGGATTCCGGGCTGGAGCTAACAAAAACAACCTGACATCCATAACGTTAGTACCAGTCGGCCCAGTGAATAGCAAGCTTCCAACTTCTTTAAAAAAACTATAAGAATCATTATTTTTTAGAAATTCTTCCGGCTTTAATTTTTTCTTTCGGATAAGCTCGGCAATTTCTGAAGAAATCCAGGCGCCAGCTGAATCGGTAGGCCCATCAACTCCATCAGTAGCCAGACTCATAATTAACCATTGACAATCGCTGAAATTTTCCCACTCTTTAAGTATCTCGATCAAGCAGGCTAAAACAAATTCCGTATTGCGACCTCCTTTCCCCTGTCCTTTTACTTTTACCACTAATTCCCCGCCGCCCAGCAGGCAAAAGGCTCTTTTCTCTTCCTTTACTTTCCGGACAAACTTCATCAGTTGTTGAATATATCTTTGGGCAGCCTCACGGGCCTGGCCACTATCATTTGAGGTCAGAATAACTGTTTCCAAACCGAACCGTCGCATTTCTTCTTTCATAGCATAAAGGGCTTTGAGGTTATCCCCAATAATAAAAGAACTTACCTTCTCCAGAGCTTTATCCCCTTTTTTGACTGTCTCTTCTCGCCAGCCCTGCGACCCTTCAAAAAGGACATTTTTTACTGACTCAGGGCAGAAGGAAAAGATTCCAGCTTTCTTTAATATTTTCAGAGCCTGAGAATAAGTGGAGGAATCCCACCAGGTAGGACCGGAAGCAATATTTTCCAGATCATTATCAAGCACATCAGATATCACCAGATTAATAATCCTTGCGGGCCAGGCTGCTTTGGCCAAACGTCCACCCTTAATTTTGGAGAGATGTTTCCGGACGATATTAAGCTCTTTAATATCCGCTCCAGCTCTCAGAAGCAATTCAGTAACTTTTCTTTTATCCTCCAGCTGAAGACCATCATCCGGAAGACAAAGATGCGAAGACCCCCCGCCCGAGATCAAAACCAGCAGCAAATCTTTTTCGCTCAATGAAAGCGCCAGCTGATATGCTTTACTTCCTGCTTCTAAACTCCAGGCATCAGGTAGAGGATGAGAAGCCGGATAAAACATCAATTTCCCTTTTACTTCAAATTTATCGACCCCGGTTATTACTCCGCTAATTAGACGATCTTCGACCAGGGGATATAGGCTTTCATAAAGAGTCCGTCCAGCCTTGCCCAAACTGATTAAATTAATTCCTTCATATTTATCCAGATCAATTTTATCTCCCCCAAACCAGAGATACTGGCCTTCCCGCCTCACAGATTCGGCAATCAAACGAGCTGGGCTCACTGAGGACAGGGCAATTTGGGCTGCTTTTTTGGCAATTTCTTGAAAATCCATTTTTCCGCCGTACTCCTTTTTAAAAAGCTGCCGCTTTTACTTTTAATCTTCTTATGATAAATATTATCAGGATCCAAGATATGTATCTATTCACTATCAAAAAAAGAACCTCTTCCCGGAAAAATCCGCTGAATAAATTGCTTGTTTTCTGCCTGGACTTTTCGCTTTCTTTCATTCTGTTCAGCTTTATTCTATTTAACCAGATACTTTTTTCTCAAGAAAAATCTTCAGCCGCTGCTGATGTAGAAAAGCGTCTGGCTCAAGTCAACCAGCAAATTACTCAGCTCAAGGCACGCCTCCAGCAAGAAGAAAAAAAAGAAAAATCTTTACTCTCCGAACTGGAAAAAATAAGGTTAAACAAAAAAGTTATAGAAAATGAAATAGAAGCTATCAGCCTCAGGCGAATAATGATTTACCAGGAGTTAGTCGAGCTTAATAAAAAAAGAACGGCTACCGAGATTGCTCTGCAAAAAGAAAAGGAAGCAGTGGAAAGAACACTGGTCACTCTTTATAAATTCGGCCGGCTTGACTTCCTATATTTTTTCTTGAAGGCTAATAATCTTGAGACTTTTCTTCGAGAAAGTAAGAACTTAACCTTTCTGGCTCGTTATCAGGGGGAAGCCATTCAAGGTTATCTTCAAACTCTTGCCCAATGGCAAAAATTAGAAGAGCAATTAAAACAAAAAGAAGCTGAGGACGAATCTTTGCTAAGGCAAGCCCAAGAAAATCGAGAACGCCTTTTAGCAGAGGAGCAAAAAAATCAGCAGTTACTGAATGAAATAAGAAAGAACAAGAATACCTTTATCCAGATGATGGCCGAACTGGAAGAAAGCGCTGCTCAGTTACAAAAACTCTTGAGTCGCCTCCAGAGTCAGGAAATTGCTTTACCTTCACCCTTCATTCCACTTAATGAGCGTCAGGGTAAGCTCCCCTGGCCGCTTGCCGGCCGAGTCATTACCTACTTCGGACCTGAAAAACATCCTAAGTTCAATACAGTAATCTTTAATAATGGAATAGAAATCGCCCCTACGGGGAAAGAAAAAACAATAAAAGCTGTACATGGTGGCCGGGTTGTTTTTGCAGATTATTTCCAGGGATATGGGAATCTCATTATCATTGACCACGGGCTTTCCTACTATACTTTATACGGCCATTGCTCCAAGCTTCTTGTCCAGAAAGGAGATTTGGTCCAGCCCGGTCAGCCTATTGCCATCACTGGCGATTCTGATTCCCTCAAAGGTGAATGCCTTTATTTTGAGGTCCGTCACAAAACCCGGGCTGAGGATCCCTTGAAATGGTTAAAGAGAAGATGATAAAATCTACTGAGAAATAAAATGAAAAATAATAAACTAAATATCTATTTAACAGTAATTATCCTCGCTTTGATTGCCATTCTTGTGCTGGACAAAAGATTTTTGCCCGGAAATAGTCCCCGTCCACAGCTATCCAG
>Ga0272448_1002579_pt1 | contig 22469 bp, 17 predicted proteins | sample YNPCB0191_FD_202220 | JGI IMG/M metagenome (GOLD analysis project Ga0272448, IMG submission 202220) | Hot spring sediment microbial communities from Yellowstone National Park, WY, United States - YNP-CB-019-1 | ecosystem: Environmental > Aquatic > Thermal springs > Hot (42-90C) > Sediment... | reverse complement strand
AAACAGTTTCTAATTAAGAATGGTGGTTACACGCTGCTTGAGATTTATAAACATTTAGCTGAACTGGAACGATTTTATAGTTTGCTCCAGGACGAATTTTCTCGTTTCATATTTATACAGGTGTTATGTTTCAGAGTAATGGGGCACAGAAAGGTGAAACTGCCCCTTTCTGTACCTGAGTACTGGAATGCCATTAAAAGATTAGAAGAAATGGCTGAGAAAGATAATTTTATTGAGGTAGTTTTTCCTGGAAGAAAAAAAATTAAACTGTTCTATTTTGACCTTAATACAATAGGTATTCCTATAAAGATATTCAATACTCCTAAATGTGTTGCTACACAGTTTTTTATAAAAAACTATGAATACAGGATTGATAATAACCATATTGTTGGAGTTAAACCGGGCGATGTAGTCATTGACGGTGGTGCCTGTTGGGGTGATACAACCCTATATTTTGGTAACCAAGCTGGAGACTTGGGGAGGGTATATGCCTTTGAATTTATTCCATCCAATTTAGATATTTTAAAGAAAAATCTGAGTTTAAACACTGAGATAGAATACAGAGTTAGTGTTATCCCTGCACCTTTATGGGAAAACCCTGACATAAATATGTATTACAAAGATAATGGACCAGGAAGTAGTGTAAAGTTTCAGCCTTTTGTTAGTATGGAAGGCCAAACATTATCCCTGTCCATTGACCAGTTTGTAATGAAAAATAATTTGGAAAAAGTCGATTTTATAAAAATGGACATCGAGGGCAGTGAACAAAAGGCATTAAAGGGTGCCATAGAGACCCTAAAAAGATTCACACCTCAACTGGCAATATCAATCTATCACAACTTCGCAGATGATTTTGCCAGTATAGCCAACATGCTCGATGAGTTAAAGTTAGGATACAGGTTTTTTCTTGGCCATTTTTCCATACACCATGAAGAAACAGTATTGTTTGCATCTACTAAGGAGAGACTATGATATATGTTACGAGACCGAGCCTTCCACCTTTTGAAGAATTTCAAGAGATCTTAAGAGATATCTGGGATTCAAGGTGGCTTACGAATAACGGTCCTTATCACCATAGATTCGAAAAGATGCTTGCTGATTATCTTGGTGTAAGATACCTGTCCCTTTTTGCAAATGGGACATTGGCGCTGATAGTAGCTCTACAGGCACTTCGAATAACAGGAGAGGTCATTACCACGCCTTATAGTTTTGTTGCCACAACACATGCCCTTCACTGGAATGGAATAACACCTGTTTTTTGCGATATAGAGCCTGATTTTTGCAATATTGATCCAGAAAAGATAGAGGCACTAATCACGCCAAAGACAACAGCGATACTTGCCGTTCATGTATATGGTAATCCATGCGATGTTAAAAGAATTCAGGAAATAGCAGATACATACGGGCTCAAAGTGATTTATGATGCCTGCCATGCATTTGGTGTAAAATTAGACGGAGAATCCATATTGAATTATGGTGATTTATCAATTCTCAGTTTTCACGCTACGAAGGTTTTTACAACCTTTGAAGGTGGGGCTATTGTCTGCCATGACGAAAAGATGAAAAAGAGGATAGATTTTTTGAAAAACTTTGGCTTTGCCAACGAAACCACGGTTGTTGGGTTAGGAATAAACGCAAAAATGAATGAGTTTCAGGCAGCCCTTGGTTTATTGCAGTTGAAATACATAAATGAGGTCATTGAGAAGAGGCAGAGGATATCGATTTATTATAGAAAAAAATTCTCAGAGACTAAAGGGGTCAGGTTACTTAAAGAGAATAATAATACACGTTATAACTATCAGTATTTTCCAATTTTTATTGATGAGAAAAAGTTTGGCAAAAGTAGAGATAGGGTGTACGAAGAACTCAAAAATCAAAACATCCTGGCGAGAAGATACTTTTATCCGTTGATAAGTCAATTCCCTACGTATAGAGGCTTACCATCGGCGTCTCCGTCCAGATTGCCTGTTGCTGAACGTATAACAAAAGAAGTTCTTTGTTTACCAATGTATGCAGATCTGAAAGAGGAAGAGATTGATTTAATAACACATATTATAAAAGGTGATTAGATGCGTTTATTATTGATGGGTCAATGCACATTGCACCTAGGAAGGTTAGAATATGGAAATATTGGAAACTATTATATCGTTGAGCCGTTAATACGTGAGCTACATAGGGTGTTTCCGGGGTCAGAGATAAGGACAACCTTTCAGATGTCAGATAGTTTCTGCTTGCGTGAGAATGTAGTTAGACTGCCTTTGGAAATCTACTACTCCTGGAATGATAGAGATTTGTCTAATGCGTTAATGGAGGTGGGAATAGCAAGGATTTTTAAAGAGACAGGAAAACTTCTATACAGAACACCTTTTATTGAAGAAGTATTATCCGCTGATTTGATTATTGATTTTAGCGGTGATATGTGGGGTGACAATGCGGATTTAGCAGGAGAAAATAGGTTTATTGTAGGTCTTTGCAAAGACTATGTACCAATGTTACTCGGTAAAGATGTGGTGATGCTGGCAGGATCCCCTGGGCCTTTTGGAAATGAAGATTTCAAATCCTTTGCCAAAAAGGTCTATTCAGGATTTCGTTTGGTAACAACTCGGGAGAGATTGAGTAAAGCCCTGCTTGAAAAAGAAGGTTTTGACCTTCGCAACACATTCGATCTTGCATGCCCCTCATTTCTCTTTGATGCTACATCAGAGTCTGAATTAAGGCGGTTAGATGAGATAAGACATATCTTTGAAAATACTAAGCCTGTAATAGGGTTTTTTCTATGCGGGTGGAATTTTAAACAAGGTCCTTTTGATAGATGGCCAAGAGGAGATGATGAATATGAGCCATTTGTAAAGACGATAGAATTTATAATCAAAACAATTGGTGCTAAAGTCTGTCTTGCATCCCATTCAAATGGATTTCAAAGGACTCATAACGGATTCCAGCTCACCCATGGCCGAGATTATCCCATAGTAAAACAATTACAGAGAATTTTAGAAAATAAAGGATTTGCTGAACATATCTGTGTATTAGATGGCATCTATCTGCCGCACCAGATGAAAGCAATAATAGGAAAATTCAGTATGGTAGTAAGCGGGAGGCTTCATGGGGCAGTAGCTTCTTTGAGCCAATGCATCCCTACAGTGATTATTGACTACGGTCATGAGCCAAAAGCGCATAAGCTTCGTGGATTTGCAGATTTATTGAATGTAGACGATTTCGTTGCAGACCCTTCGAATACCACAGATTTAGTTTCAAAGATTGGGCTATGTTGGGAAAAAAGAGAAGAGATTAAGATCTTTCTTGAGAATAAAATTCCATCAGTCAAGGAATTGGCAAGGAAGAATTTCGAGATACTCAGGGAACTCCTCAATAACAATTTAAATGAGGCCAGCGTATGAAAGTTGCAATTATGCAACCCTACTTCTTTCCATATATAGGTTATTTTCAACTTATCAATTCAGTGGATATTTTCGTGGTCTACGACAATATACAGTTCACCAAAAGTGGCTGGATTCATAGAAACAGGATCCTCGTTAATGGTTCCCCAAAGTGGATAACCCTTGCATTAAAAAAAGATTCCGATACCCTTGATATTAGAGAACGTAATTTGCAGAATCCTGCGGTCAACAACAATAAACTCCTTCGAAGGATAGAGGGCGCTTATAAAAAAGCCCCCTATTTCAATAATACATATTCGTTGCTGAAAAAATGCCTTACATATGATGATAACAATCTTTTTAAATTTATTTTTAATACTATTGTGGCAGTATGCCAGCATCTTTCCATCAACACAAAAATAATTATATCCTCTACAATACCAATTGATCACTCATTGAAGAAACAGGATAGAGTAATTGCCTTGTGCAAGTTTTTTAATGCAGACGAATATATAAATCCGCCAGGGGGCAAACTCCTATACGATAAAACCGTTTTTAACGAAAATGGTATTGAACTCTATTTTTTAGAACCTGAAAAAGTTATATATGACCAGGGGATCCCAGAATTTGTTCCACAACTCTCCATAATAGATGTGATGATGTTTAACTCTTTAGAGAAGATTAAAGAGTATTTAAACATGTATAGATTGACTTGACTTAATGGATTTTTGACGGAGTCGTTAACATGAAAATTGGTTTTTATTGTTCTGGAAAGGCAACAAGACTGACAAAACTTTTAACGATTGTAAAAGAAAGTGAAATCTTCAGTGATTTTGTTCAGAAGATACAGTTTATATATGTAGATAATATTTTAGACTTACCCCTTGATTACCTATGCAAAGAGCTCAATTTAAGACTTGTCAGAAGAAATCTTTTGGAGATTGAAAAGAAAAATAAAGGAGAGGTTGTAACCCAAGATTTGAGTCAATTAATGGCCGCACATTCATGTGACTATCTATTTATCTTTGGAAGCCAGATAATTAAAGAACCACTTCTTTCTCAATACGAGTACAGGATTATCAATTTTCATCCGTCCCTTTTACCTGCCTTTCCAGGCAAAAACGCCATTGACAAGGCAATTGAGCAAGGAACTTTTCTTACTGGGAACACAGCACATTTTATAGATAGTGGCATAGATACAGGTCCAGTAATCATGTACAACATATGCCTGTTAGATGAATGGGAAGACTACGACAGCATTCTTGATAAACAGATACCTATGATGCTGCAAATAGCAAAGTGGCTCGAAGACAAAAGGGTAAAAGTAGATCAACGGAAGGTGAGGATATTGAATGGGGATTACAGTTTAGGGGAGTATATACCTAATTTAGAGTTTCCCATTAATCTTATCAAGGTGAGTCAATGAGCACCGGGAATAAACCAAAAGTAAGTATAATTTGTCTCACATATAATCACAAAAAATATATTTCACAGACCATCGAAGGGTTCTTGATGCAAAAGACCTCTTTTCCTTTTGAAATTGTGATCCACGACGATGCCTCTACAGATGGTACATCAGAAATCATTAAACAATATGAGGCTAAATTCCCTGATTTATTCAATTGTATATATCAAACAGAAAATCAAAAATCTAAAGGCAGGGCAGTTCTTCCAGTAGCTTTGGAAAGGGCTAAGGGGAAATACATTGCCCTATGTGAGGGTGATGATTACTGGATATATCCTCATAAACTACAGAAGCAAATTGATTTTTTAGAGGCAAATAATGAATTTGCCATATGTTTCCATAATGCAAAGGTCTTATTTGATGACCCTCAAAAAAAAGAGACACTTTATTCAGATTTTCCCTGGAACAATATTGATAGGAACAGAGATATTTATACAATAGAAGATTTGATTGCAGCGCCACTGTGTCCCACAGCGAGCGTTGTTTTCAGGAAGCCTGTAAATTTCATTATACCAGATTGGTATCACAAGGTTCCAAGTGGAGATATGGCTCTGGAAATCATTTTATGCGGAGATAAAAAGATAAAATATTTCGATGAAATCTGGGCTGTTTATAGAAAGCATTCAGGTGGTATTACAGCTAACCATAGAGGAGACTGGATCCACACTGGCAGAATATATATGTATCTGAGGATATATGAACACTATAATGGAAAGTATAAAGATTCGATAGCTAAAGTGTTAAGGTATCATATTTCTCAACTAAAGACATGGGATCTAATATCAAAAGAAGACACAGAAAAAATTTTTGATATTATTGGAGAAGAAAAAAAAGTGCAACGAAAGGTATCACTGGTGAGAAAAAAGATCGTATTTGTAGCTTACGGCCCGAATCAGATAAATGGTCCCAACATATGGCTTCAAAGGATTTTGCCAGAACTTTCTAAAAGAGGGTTTGAACCAGTGGTTATATTCTTGATGTATGCAGATAGACAATGCGAAGTAATGGAAAACCTAAGAAAAAGTGGCATAAAATGTATACCCGTTCCAAGGCAACCATTTACAGAACAAAACATCATTCAAATTCTCATAATATTAAATGAGATTTCACCTGATATATTTGTTCCTAACCTTTCTGTGCCAGCATACTTTGCATCAAAATGGATAAAAGAGGCAGGTATCCCTACGGTTGGAATTCTGCATTCTGACGATATATTTCATCATGAGTTGATAGAACACTTTGTTTCAGGTTTGCCAGAATACAGGCTTTCCGCAATTCTTGCGGTATCAAGGTTTATTGAAGGGCTTGTTAAAGAAAAAGGCATCTTTGATACAGAAATACTGCACTGCCCTTATGGTATAAGCGTTCCTGATAGGGTGGCTGATCCGCCACAGGTTAGATTAAACCTTATTTACACAGGAAGGCTTATTCAGCGCCAGAAAAGAATCTTTGATGTAATAAATTCGCTTAAAAATGTTGTATGTGAGATCCCAGAAACATACGCAACAATATACGGAGAGGATAGAGAGGGTGGCAGGGTAATCAACACAATCAAAGGCCTCAACCTGGGAGAAAGGCTCAGATACGGAGGTCTACTAAAATTTGATGAGATATTCCATGCGTTACTCAAGCACCACGTATTTGTTTTGCTCTCTGACTATGAGGGGATATCCATATCTCTGATGGAGGCTATGGGATGTGGTCTTGTGCCAGTATGCACTAAAACAAGAAGTGGTGCCATGGAGATTATAAAACATAACGAGAATGGTCTTCTTGTGGAAAATCGAGATGAGGACTTCATAAATGCTATAAGAAGGTTAAAATATGAGAAAGGACTATGGGAAAGGTTATCAAAAAGGGCAAGGGAGACTATACTAAAAGGATTTACAATAGATATTTGTGCGGACAGATGGGCAGTTTTTTTAAACAGGTTAATGGAAAAAACAAGTATACGGAACAAAATTCGCGTTCCAGAGATCAATGACATCATGCTCCCCCCTATTAAGCAGTCTGAAAACGGTATAAGCAGGGAAGATTCAAGGCTGCCTCGTCAATTTATAAAGCATCAGCCTCTCATGGCAAACAGCAGGGATAATTTTGTAAACGTGGTTCTCAGCCCAGAAAACATGGATCTATATATTGTGCGATCAGAAATCCATCACTCTTTGCACAAATTTCTTCAGCATTGTGAAGGCATTCTTCTCGATATTGGTTGCGGTGAGATGCCTTACAGAGAAATGATTCTAAAAAACAGTAGGATAACTAAATACATAGGTATGGATATAGAAAATCCAAAATATCAAGTCAACACGAAACCAGATATTTTTTGGGATGGGGATGTTATACCCCTCGATGACAACTCTGTTGACTATGCAATAGCAACTGAACTATTTGAACACTTACCCGACATAGATGGATTCCTAAAAGAGGTAAGGAGAGTTTTGAAACCAAACGGAATGTTTTTCTTTACCGTCCCTTTTTTATGGCCTCTACACGATAATCCACAGGATGAATACCGCTACACTCCTTTTTCACTCAAAAGACATTTAGAGAATGCCGGTTTTACCGAGATTAATATTGAGGCCATGGGAGGATGGGATGCAAGTCTTGCACAGATGATAGGGCTGTGGGTTAGACGAAGTCCCATGACCAGTGAGGAAAGGGCGAGGTTTACTGAATTGATATATCCATTCTATAAAGAACTTTTAGAGCGCGAAAAGAGGTCAAAAACTATTAGCTATGAAGATATGTGCAGTAACAGCATCATGATAACAGGGCTTACCGGGACGTGTATCAAATCAACAGAGGTCGTAAAGAAGAAAGAACCTGTCCTTGCCATTGTGTGTCCTCAGATAGGGGCTATCTCAGAGACCTTTATCAGAAAACATATTGAATATCTTTCGCCAGAGAAGACTGTTGTATTAACAGGTGATGTTCTTGATAATACATGGTTTAATGGTTCAGTAAAGATAATACCGATAGAAATCGGGCATTATAAGTTCAACGCACAACTGGAAAAAGAGGTTGTGCAATTTTTAAAGACCAATAAGGTTACGCATATATTATGCGAGTTTGGCTGTATAGGCGGTGCTGTTATTAACCTCAGCCAGAGGCTACTGCATTTACCTGTTTATCTCCATTTCCACGGTCAGGATGCATCTGAATTCTTAAGAAGACCCGACATCGTATCTTACTACAGGTGGATGGGTAGCGTAGTAGATGGAGTGATTGCTGTATCTAATCCTATGAAAAACCGTCTTATTGATATTGGAATTCCATCAGAAAAGATAAGGGTCATTCATTACGGGGTCAATATACCTGATGATATTGCATCTCCAGAAAAAGACCCATGCCGTTTTATTGCAGTTACAAGGCTTGTTGCAAAAAAGGGCATTATGTATCTACTTAAAGCCTTCTTAAAGACCTACAGCAAAAACCCGAATACAACTTTGGAAATCATAGGCGATGGACCCATGCGGAACGAGGTGGAGGATTTTATAAAGGAAAATAATCTTGTAGGTGCAGTGACCCTTTACGGTTTAAAACCCAATGAATTTGTTTTAGAAAGATTAAAAGAATCGAGTGTATATGTCCAGCATTCAATTACTGATCCTGCAACGGGCAATGCTGAAGGCTTGCCAAACAGTATTCTTGAGGCGTCTGCATGTGGCTTACCTGTGATAGCAACAAACCATGAAGGTATACCTGAAGCAGTGGAACATGGAATTACCGGCTTTCTCGTAGATGAAAGCGATGCTGATAAAATGGCAGAATACATGCTCAAACTGTCCTTTGATGGAAACTTAAGAAAAAGTATGGGGCTTTCAGCAAGAAAAAAGATGATTAATGAGGGTTTTACAACAGAAAAGATGATTAAAAAATTAAGAAATTTTATGGGAATCGACGTACCAAGAGAAGGTATAAACTACCAAGTGGAAATGAAAGCTATAGGTGAAGCCCCTAAAAAAGTTCTATTTGTCAACCACAGTGTCTATCCCTATGAGCTTTCAGGAACCCCACTTTCTACATATAACCATGCAATAGGCATGAAAGATAAAGGGATGGAGGTGGCTGTTCTTATACCTTTTATAGGGGTAAAGCAAGGTTACGAGAAAGAATTAAGAGATGGCCTCACAATCTATAAGGTGCCGTATTTTGACAAATTTAAAGCATTTTTTCTTGAAATAGATGAGAAAACTCTTAGGATATATCTAAATTCAATCAAAAATATAATAAGAGAATTTCAACCTGACATAGTTCATATAAACGATTATGTTTTTATGCCTTATGAAATAGTCGAGATATTCAAAGAATCTGGCTGCATAGTTATGAGAAATGTATGCAACATGGAAGAGCTATGTTTTTTTGATGCCCCAATTATGCAATCACAGACAGGTGTTTTGTGCAGTGGGCCAGATAACGTTGAAAAATGCGCTAATTGTTTTTTCCTTAATCTTCTTCAAAAAACAGAAAAAGATATAAAAGAAACAGATTCAGCCATTATTAAAACCAGGTTTCAAATAAGGAATGAAAGAATCAAACAGATATATGACAGATATATTGATGGGGTTATATTTACAACCAATGAATTCAAAAAATATTTTGTTAGTTTTGTACCTATATCAGAAGAGAAAATAAGAATTATTCCAAGGGGGTTTAAAATAGATTTCCAGAGGAAGAGCGAGGCTATTAAAATAAATGACAATGATTTAATAATCTTTGCCTTTGTCGGTAATGCTATCTACAGAAAGGGCATTGATATTCTTTTGAAAGCCTTTGAAGAGATAAGCAGTTTAGAAGGCTTCAAGCTTGATATCTATGGTGGTATCATCGAAGAATATCGTACATGGGTAAGACAACTTGAGAATAAATATCCTTCAAAGATAGAGTATCACGGACAATATAAAATCTCTGACATTTTTACAATAGCACAGTCTATCCACGTGGCAATTGCACCATCTTATTTTGAGACATATCATAGAGTAGTAAGAGAGATGCTCTATTTCGGTATCCCTGTTATTGTCACTGACTTTTTTGGATCATCTATTATTGAGGATGGTATAAACGGTTTTAGGGTTCCTATTGGAGATTATAAGGCGTTGGCTAATGCTATGAAACGATTAGTGAAAGATAAAAGATTAATAGAAGTGCTATCTAAAGGCGCAATAGATACAAAGATACCAGATTTAAGAGAAGAGATTGAAAAAATATATACGCTCTATTCAGGCCTTTTTAATAAAAACACAACTCAAACAAATATGAAAAATATGTTCCATACAACTATTACAGATAAATTAAAAGAAGTTTTCAGCGAAGCAGCAGAAAAAAAAGTTACAGAAACCAGTAAAAAATACAATTTCATGCCTAAGATGGAATCTATAGAGTTTTCCGAACCAGATTTTAAAGGTACATTGACAAGTGTTGTAATCCCTGTAAAGAACAACTGGGATTACACAAAGATTTGTCTTGATTCAATAGTGAGATATACCGATGTTCCATATGAGATTATAGTTGTTGATAATGGCTCAGAAGAACCACTTTATCAATATATTAAGAAATGGAGAGATAGAAATCCTAAGATAGCAATAAGATACCTGTGCTTGAACGAGAACAAAGGTTTTGCAGGGGGATGTAATGAAGGCACCCGTGCGGCATCAGGTGATTATCTTGTATTTTTAAATAACGATACCCTTGTTACACCTGGCTGGCTTAAAGGATTATTAAAACCCCTTGCTTTAGATAATACTATTGGTATAGCAGGGCCTATGTCAAACTATGTAAATGGGAGACAGAAAATAAATGACTGTCCAATTAATTTTAAATCACCGAAGGATATTGATTTTGGCAGATTAGCAGCTTATGGATTAAATATCTCCAATCAAAACCAGAATAGCTATTTATCCACTGAGGTGATAATGGGGCTTTGTCTGGCAATTAAAAAGGAATTGTTTGATGCAATAGGCGGTTTTGATGAGAGATTCTATCCAGGCAATTTTGAGGATAATGACCTTTCCATGCGTATTCATATGATGGGATTAAAACGACTGATATGCCGCAATGTCTTTATATATCATTTTGGGAATAAGACATTTACGCCGTATACTATGAATTATTATGAAGCATATAAGAAAAATTTTGTGAGGTTTAAAGAAAAATGGAAAATAGACGATGATGTGAACGCAGAGATGGCGTGCTATGAGATACTTCTAAAAAGAAAGTATAATATGGAGGCACTTATCAATAAACAATCATTGGAAGACGACTACATTCTGATTTCCCCTTTTATTAAAAATAGTATAAAAAACGTTTTAGATTTTTACCAAGAAGGCAAACTCAAAGAGAATGTACAATTTGTAATAGCGTGTAATGGAATTGATGTAGAAAGGGTAAAAAACACTCTGTATGCATACTATTCACAGGAAGAACTTGAAAAAACGGGAGATATTACACTTTTCGAAGGAAATATAAACGAGATACTGAATAATGTGGATGTAAAAAATCGGTTTCTCCTTTTTTCCTGGAAGGACAGGATCGAGGATAGTTTACTGTCTTGTCACAAAATACTTATTGTATGACCATGAAATTATTACTGTTCAAAAAAACAAAGGATGAATAGAGGGGATGGGAAAGAAAAAGGATGAGTATGAACAGTGCTTGGAAGACCTCAAAGCAATAACAGTAAAAGCGCTTTCTGAAACAGATATCGGTTGTTTCATTGAGTTGCTTTTCAAGAGAGAAGTGTTAATACAATATATCGTAAAAAGAAATATTCAGTTCAGGGAGAGTGATGTTGTGTTGTTCCTTGAACTTGAACATAATGTTCTCAAAAGGCTTGAAGAGGAGAAAAAGAGGATTATAGAAGACTTGGCATACCTTGGAGAGAGCAAAAAGGCTATAAACAAATATTCTCCAAAATTTCCCTTTCCTCCCCTACCTGCCTTCTATGACAAAAAAGGTTGAACGCTAGATCCTCTATTAAACAAAGAATTTAATTTTTTTGAATAAGTATCCGATAAAATGTGTAATGGAGAATTATCTTTTACACGAGAAGTGTATTTTATGCAAAATAGAACAATATCTAAACAATACGTGAGAGGTGCGTTATGAAGATGTTTTTCATGAATTTAAAGATGTCACGAAAACTGCTGGCTTCTTCGTTAGTGTCTATCCTGCTTCTCCTTATTTTTGGGATTACATCGTATTTCGGATTTGCCAACCAGCAGTCTACAGTCGAAAAGATTTTCCAAAATTTTAAAGATTACCAGACCTCTGCGAATATGATTAATAACATATCAAATGTACATGCCAATGTCTATAGAGTGATAAGTTGGAGCAGTTCAAATTATGACAAAGGGAAGATAGAAGCCCTTGGCAAAGAACAAATAAATATCATTGAAAAAACACTGACTGATATTCAGAAAACATTGAAATCAGGCATGCTTACGCCGGAACGAAAGCAAGTGTACGAAGTCCTACTCAAAACATTGAATGAATATAAAAAACCTGTTGAGGGGGTTATCGACCTTGCTGCAGGAGATATTTCTTCAGCAACCATGTTTATGGGAACAGCAGACGACAAATATCAAATCCTTCACAAAAATCTCCAGCAACTTCAGAATATGGATAACAAAATGAGCACAGAGCTTATGGACTATTCCATTAAGAATTTCAGAAATGTTATGATCATTCTGTTTGCTGTACTCTGTGTTGCTGATATTTTGTCGTTGATTCTCAGTATTATCATAACACGTGCCATTCTGTCTCCGATTAACAAAACCATTTCGGTCATCGAAAATGTTGCGAATGGAGATTTAACGAAACGGATTGATGTTGAGTCAACCGATGAGATTGGAGATATGGGCAGGCATTTCAATATGTTTGTGGAGAAGCTCCACAATGTTGTTACAAAGGTTGCAGAGAGCAGTACCCTCGTGTCTTCATCTGCATCTCATCTTGGCACCTCGACAGAACAGATGGCAACAGGAGTGGAAGAGGTTGCTGCCCAGGTTAATTCAGTTGCCGTTGCATCAGAAGAGATGTCAAAAACGTCATCAGAAATAGCCCAGAACTGTACAGTTGCTGCTAAAAGTTCTGAAAAGGCAAATACTACTGCAGTAACCGGACAATCCATCATAGAAGAGACAACACAGACAATGAGTCGAATTAATGAACAGGTGAAAACATCAGCACAGATTATAAAAAATCTTGGTGTCAAGTCGGATCAGATTGGAGAAGTTGTTAAACTTATTAATGATATTGCAGACCAGACCAATCTTCTTGCCCTCAATGCAGCCATTGAGGCAGCTCGAGCCGGTGATGCAGGTCGTGGTTTTGCAGTTGTGGCAGATGAGGTGCGGAAACTTGCTGAACGTACTACGGATGCTACCAAAGAAATAGGTGAAACAATTGAAGCAATACAGGTAGAAACAAAAAACGCTGTCACAGCTATGGAAGAAGGTGTCCAGAAGGTTGAACTGGGTGCTCAGAATGCATTAAAATCGAGGGATGCATTGCAGGAGATTTTAAAACAGATCAATACAGTAAATGCGGAGATTGATCAAATTGTTGTTGCATCTGAGGAGCAGACAGCAACCACCAATGAAATCGCACGGAACATACAACAGATATCTACTGTCATGCAGGATACTGCAAAAAGAATCTCAGAAAATGCAGGAGCCTCAACCCAGCTCTCCAGTCTTGCCAAGGAGCTTGAAGTACTTGTTGGGCAATTTAGGCTTTGATCTAATTTTGAGTGAGTGTTGCGTTTAATTAGATTTTAACACTATCACTTCAATTCTTCTGTTTAATGACCGCTCTTCAGGTGTGTTGTTTGGTGCAATAGGTCGATATTCTGCATAGCCTGATGCAGAGAATCTTTCGGCAGGAATGTTATGTTTTTCAACGAGATATCGGACAACCTCTGTTGCCCTTCGTACTGAGAGTTCCCAGTTTGATCTGAATTCATATGTTTTTATGGGCACATTATCCGTATGTCCTTCAATTCTGATATGATTTTCTATGCCACTGAGAACGGGTGCCAGGTTGTCGAGAACACTTTTAGCGTTATCCTTCAAGTCAGCCTTTCCTTCGTCAAAAAAAGCCTTGTCAAGAATCCTTACCACGATACCCCGTTCATCAGAAATAACAGAAAAGTTCTTTTTTGAAGATTCAGAAAGCATCTTTCCTATCTCTTCATTAAGTTTTTTCTTAAGTTCGCCATTCGATGGTTTGGTTGCAGGGAGATCTATGAGGCCCTTCCCTGATATGCTTCCCTTCCCCAAGTGACCTGTGCCCCCTGAAAAAATGGCATTTAAGTGCATGGCGATTTCATGGTACTTCTGTTCGTCATTTTTAGACAGTGTATATAGCATAATAAAAAATGCAAGAAGTAGTGTAATGAGATCCGCATAGGTCAGAAGCCAGCGTTCGAGGTTTTCGTGTTCTTCACCATGCTTCTTTTTCATTCTTCACCACCTCTTTTCTTTGGAAGCAAAAATGAGTAAAGCTTTGTCCGTATGATTCGGGGGTTTTCTCCCATCACCATGGATATGACACCTTCTGTTATAATTTGAAAATATAATGACTCTTCTTGGTGCTTTGCCTTTAATTTATCAGAAAGGGGGAGATATAAGAGGTTTGCCAGTGCAACGCCCCAGAGCGTAGCAATAAAGGCACTTGCTATAGCTGATGCTATGTTTTGGCTGCTTTCAAGGCTTCCCAGAGCATGGATGAGACCAAGGACGGTCCCGATAATACCTAAAGTGGGTGAAAAGCCCCCCATCTTCTGGAAGAAGGTTGCACCTTCCTTGTGTCTTTCTTCCATATAACTTATCTCAATATCGAGAATTTCTCGAATCTTATTTCCCTCAAAACCATCAATCGCAAACTGGAGCGCTTTTTTCAAAAATCTATCATTAATATTGGAAACTTCTTTCTCAAGGCTTAACAGTCCATTTTTACGCGCCTTTTGGGAGAGTTCTGTTATGAGGTCAATGAGCTGCTGGGCATTCATCTTTTTTTCAAAGAATGCCACTTTTAGAACCTTCGGAATATTCATAAATTGATGAATCGATGTGGTTGCAACAGATGCACCAATAGTGCCAAAGACAACAAGAATCATGGCAGGAATCTGAAAAAGGGATGAAATATGTCCACCCTCCATAATAAAGCAGGTGAGCACTGCACTGACTCCGACCAGTATTCCTAAAATCGTTGCAAGATCCATGAGCCTTACCCGTAATTAAGCTTTTCTGACCGTAACTTTTCTCTTTCTTTCATGAATATATATTTAATGAGGAGATCCCTGTCGTTTTCATTTATTTCTACAAATTTGAATGCCACGAGATAGGCTGTTGCATCTTCTCTTTTTTCTTTGTCTACCCTTACAACCTGTGATACAGTGGTTATTCGTGGATACGTTATAATGGGAAGATATATTTTTAATTCGTAGTGTGTTCCCACATCAAGAGACTGAGAATGATAGAATCTAATTCCGGACCCGCTAATGTCAACCTCTTTATGTCCAGAAAGGAACCCCGCCTCTTCATTTCTGTTGAGCAGGGATGCCATAAGAAAATTTATTTTTTTATCAATGATGTTAAGATACAGAAAGAGTTCATCTTTCTCCTCAATTTTTTTTAAAATCCTTTCCATAACAAGACTTGACTTTTCAATGGATTCAATAAATGCTGTTGGCGCATATCGTATAACCTTTTTTAGCCGTGATAATTCTTCTTCAGAGAGAGGTATTATAGAAACTGATAAAGCATCTCGGATTCTGAAATATTCCCTTCTATCGGGCCATTCCTTTAATCCCATTATCAAAAACCTCCACAAATGCTTCAACGACCAGTGGATCAAACTGCGTACGTGAACAGCGTTGTAACTCGTTCATTGCTTCTTTCTTACTCATCCCTTTCCGATAGGGTCTATCAGTTGTCATTGCATCAAAGGAGTCACACACAGCAATGATGCGCGCAGGAAACGGAATCTCTTCACCCTTCAGGCCGTTTGGATAGCCATTGCCATCATACCGTTCATGATGATAACGGATGATCTCTGCTTCTTTTGAGAGTATGTCAAATCTATTTAATATATCTTCGCCGTAAAGTGTATGCTTTTTCATGTGGTCATACTCTTCACTGGTGAGTTTACCCGGCTTGAGAAGGATATAGTCAGGGATGCCAATCTTTCCAAGGTCGTGGATTGGACATGCAACCCTTAAAACGTCCCTATCATATTCCTGCACATTGATTTTTTCTGCCACAGAGAGCGCCATTTCCGTTACCCTCCTGCAGTGACCTTCAGTGTAAAAATCTCGCATGTTTATTGTGGAGATGAGGGATTTGAGTGTTTGTAGAACGTTTTCGAAAAGGCTTTCATATAACATTCTATTTTCAATCTGCGTTGACGAGTTTTCGAGGATAAGCTTTAGGAAAAACCTTTTTGTTTCAATATTATTGGTATCTGGCTGGTGAACCGCCACAATCCCGATACATTCGTCTTTTATAAAAAATGGCATAAGAAGGTTATTGTCGTGCACCATATACCTTCCCGAGAGGACGAGCTTATTAAGCAAATCTTTTCCAAAAGAAGACATATTCCTTTCAAGCGAAAGGTTCTCCGTGTAAGCTTCCTTAAAAAGGAATACTTCCATATTTTCTTTATCCAGAAGGTAAAAAGCACAGTGTTGTGTCTCAAGGGTTTCGCATACAATCTCTACAAGCTTTTGATAAAAATCCTCTGATATTTTTATCGAATTTATCTTGTGTGATATATGATACATCATTGTCATTTCTTTAATCTTTTTCTGAAGTTCTTTATTCAGGATATCTACCTTTTTTTTGTGTTCAAGGGTGTTGTGAATGTCGTAATGTACCGCACGAATCTTTCTTTCGTTAGAAACCCTCAATAGAGTGAGGAGAAACTTTTCAAATTCAAGAGGTTTTGTTAGAAAATCATTTGCACCCTTTTTCATGGCATTAACAATGTAGTTCGTCTCATGGTATCCTGACATCATAACAATGGCACACAGAGGGTCTTTCTTTTTTATTTCATCAATAAGAGAGACGCCATCAATATCAGGCAGTTGAACATCAAGAATCACAATATCAATATCGTTTTTTCCTAAAAAATTTAATGCCTGTTTGCCATTAGAAGCTGAGAATGCTTCACAACCATTCAGTGTAAGAAAGTCATTGAGAAGATTTTGTATGTCGGGATCATCATCGATGACAAGGACTTTTGCACTTTCAATCAATCAGAAACCTCCCTTTTCTGTAATCTTCCAGTGTACGTATGATATCCATTATCTTTTGAGTATGGATATGTTGAATACCCTTCTCAAAGGTTTCTGTTTGATTTCCCATCGAGTATCGCTGGATCTCATTATAAAGATTCTCAATACTTTTGAATAGATACCCGTTGAGATGCTTGAGAATCACCTTTTCCTTCACATTCTTAACCGTATTTTTTAATTCTTCTATACGAAAGGGTTTAATAATATAATCGAAGGCCCCAAGCCTTAGAGCTTCTATGGCACTTTCAAGGGATGCATAACCTGTAATGATAATAAATTCGACGACAGAATCAAATGTTCTTATACGTTTCATTAGGTCAATTCCGGAAATATCGGGGAGATTAATATCAACAATTAGAAGATCATAGGGAGTTTCCTGGTGTTTGCTCAAAGCAATTTCTCCCCTCAACGCACCATCGACAGATTCACCCTCTTTTTTCAGATAATCCTCAAGAAGATCCAGTATTGCCGGTTCATCTTCTACGATGAGGATAGAAAAATCATTGATAGTTTTCTTCACGTCTTTTGACCCTTTCTGTCACATGGGTTTCAATCCTTTCAAGAAGTTTTTTCATTCCTTCATCCGATATGTTGATAGTGTCCTGAATTTTTTGATTTTCATGGTTAGGTTTTTCAGCATTCTTTGTCCGCACCTTAACGTGCTTGAGATAGGTTTTTATCACACTGCTAATCTGATAATCTGATATTGTCATACCTATCCTCTATTATCGGAATACTCTTTAGAAACTTAAGTACACATGAAGGTATACAATGCACACTTATACAACTATCCGTTACAGTTCAATGATGGGTATGAATATTTGATATTAGTTATTTGTAAGCACCACAGCAGATGATTAGATCACCTACTTTCTCAAAATAGGTGGTCTTGAGCTCTATCTTTTTTGATACTGGATTCTGGTAATCGTAATCTACCCATCCCTTTCCTTTTTCTTTTGCAATCCTTACAATCTCTTTTCTAAAATACTTTCCACTGTAATCAGTCATTTCAAGAAGATTTTTTCCGATAAGGGCAGGTTTTATTGGATGGGCAACGATTGTAGCATTCATATCGTAGACAAAAATATACAGTTCTCCCTTAACAAATGGGCTTTTAGGCTTATTGAATTCAGCAAGGGCTTTTTCTTTCCCATTCTCCTTCATGAAGGCAACTGCCTTTTTTACCATTGCCTCAGCTTCTTCCGTAGATGCAGAGGCATATACACTTATTGATACTGCGAGACAAAGAATCATTATCATTACATACAGAACAAGGCGCTTCATAAAAACCTCCTCTTAAGATTTTATTTTGTTATCGGAGGAATCTCTTATAACTTAAGTGCATTAAGTTTTTTTAAGCGCTGGCGATAATAAAAGAAACATTTAGGAGGAATGATAAAAAGTCTTCATAAGCCGTGAATTGGAGTATACTGCTTGAAACTTTACAGTTTTGGGCAGCAAGGTTACTGCTCGGCATGACTAATGGTCTTCGAGACCGCAAAGGAGGTCTTATGAATTGACTTTTTATAGGAGGAGGAAAGATTATTGATTATGAGCGCTTCTGGAAAACTTCTCTATATCGTGGGCTTATTGCAAAAGGATTTGCCAGTATGTTTAGTTCCTGCGAGCCTGAAGAGGCGTTTGTTGCCGGTTTGACTCTCGAAATAGGATTATTGATTTATTCTGACATATATATAAAAACCATACATGAAGAGATGGATCTTGATATATACCCTCTTGGGTCATTACTCTCGCTGGAGAAAAAAAGGCATGGCATACATCACAGAGAAATTGGTGAGATTGCTCTCAAGTTCTGGAAATTCCCGGATAATATAGTTATGTGTCAGCGCTATTATTATGAGCAGAGTACATCAGAGATGCCGGAACTTGCAAAGATTTGCTGTATAGCAGAAAAACTATCAGCACTTATTTGTCATGAAAAGAGCGACTTGGAGCCTACCATGCAGACACTCACCTCTTCATTCGGGCTTACATATGATACAATTTATGATGTGGTGATAACCGCCATGCATGAAGTAGATGAGACCGCACAAACATTACATATTGAAATACAAGGGGAAAACGATATGTTGGCGCTTATGGAAAAGGCAAACAGGGCGCTTATAGAGATATCAGAACGGATTCGTGATGACAGGTACAAACATCTTTCCAATGAGCCTCCATCTTTCGACACGTTACGCTCATATAATGTTACACAGAATGTAGAGGTCATAAGAACACTCCAGGCTATGGCGCATGAAATAAAAAACCCTTTAACCGCTGTCAGCGGTTTTGCAAGAAGACTTGCTAAAACTTTAGACCCTACGTCAGAGGGATGGAGGTACGTGGAAATCATATTGAAAGAGGCACAGCGGCTTGAACACGCACTGGATGAAGCTTCAAGAGGGCTGAGATAATATGTAGTTTTCATATATTAGAGGCATGCAAATGTATGTATCCCAGATGGTCTTAAGATTTATCCTCTCTTTACGATAATACTTATTAAAATATTATGCACAAAACTATCAATAGAGATATATTACTGATAAGTGCTTCAGAATTAAAGATAATTCCAACATTGAATAATGTCGTAAAGAAGACGCTGGACCTTTTAAATAGCAGCAACTCTACTCTTAATGATATTTTTAATATTATTAAGTACGATTATGCAATTTCCTCAAAGATTATCAATATTGCAAACTCTGCATTTTACAGCAGAGGCATGAAAATATATACTCTTGAGCGCGCTATAGTGCATATAGGTTTTAATGAGATTAAAAAGGTTATTACATCAATTCTTTTTATCGATAATATTCTACTGAAACTACCATTACAAGAGGCAGATAAATATAAACTTTGGATACATTCATTGAATGTGGCATGTGCGGGCAAGAAACTTGCAGAAAAACTGAATACAGAAGACCGAGATATAGCATTTACAGCAGGACTTTTCCATGACCTCGGGAAAGTGGTTTTCTTAATAAATTCTAATGGTTATAACGAAATTGTGGATAGAGCAGAGAATGATAAAAGACATATTCATGAATACGAAATGAAGCAATACGGGATTGATCATCAGAAAACAGGATTAGCAATTGCGACCAAATGGAGATTACCAGAAGAGATTCGGTATGTAATTAGCACCCATCATGATAATCATGAAACGTCAAGCAACCTTGTTAATATAGTACGGGCAGCAAATAATTTTTCGCTTTTTCATGAGTATGACGGCTCACCTGAAACCGGCATTCTGATGAAAGAATATGGAAATATACAGAGGGAGATAACAGATATTAACGAATTCTTTGAATTGCAACAACCATGAATAGCACGGTAAAAGACGAAGCTCTTGGAACATATTGGAATTTTTACGAAAAAGCAATAGGAGATTATTCTATTATCATTAGAGTGTTGCAATATATGAATGAATATAGTGATTTTATATCACGGATTCCGAATATCTTTGTTGAAGAGACGCCATTTGATACATGCAAGATTATCATTACCCACGACAACATACAGAATGAGTTTTTTTATAGTCTAATATCACCATCGGATAATATATCTTCCGAAGTTATAGAGGCGTTGAATAGGAAAAATCGTTCACCATCTTTGTACCAGAGTGTGAATGGATATGAATACATTTATATCTATCCTCTTAAGAACACATTATATCATATTGGGTTTATTATTCTCGGAAAACATGGTCCTATGGCACTGTCTAAGGATGTTTTAAATAGCCTTTCAGTGGTGTGTGATGTTGTAAACAGAATGCTCACTCATTACATTAATTCACACAATGGTAGTCGCCATACCAGCATCTTTGATGAATCCATTATTGATAATATTCCAGATCCGTTTCTTTTGATCGATACCAATGACATAATATGTTATGCCAACAAAAGGGCTATAGAAGAATTTAAACAGATTTCTGATGGGCTCAGCGGGAAAAAGCTTGCAAGCATCTTTTCAGATATACCGGAGCTTTCTCAAAAAAAGGAAGCTCCATTTTCGTGCTCTATACATTTCCCATCAGGCGAAACATATAATATCTATACTGTGACAGGTTATACTATTGAACGGTTAAATCTTTATGGACTAATATTTAGAAATATGTCAGGTGAGAAGTTGAGCCACAATAAGCAGTTATTAACTGACAGGGTGGAAAGCCTGAGCCTGCTTGCCGGTGGCATTGCCCATGATTTGAATAATATTTTAACAAGCGTGTTAGGTTATAGTTCGCTTTTAAGAAAATTCCTCCCAGATAATCCAAAATTATTCAGATATGCAGAAGTCATAGAGCATTCAGCACATCGAGCAGCCAAGCTGACCAGGCACCTGTTGAACTTTTCAAGAAGACAGAAAAAGCCTTCAGATATTGTCAATATCAATGCCCTCCTCGATGATCTTCTTTTCCTTTTTCACGAAAGCTTCAGGGACATCGAAATTAGAACTTCTTTTTATGATTCTTTACCACCAATTTCTGGTGATGAAGCAGAATTGCAAAGCGTTTTTCTAAACATTTGTTTGAATGCAAAAGATGCAATGAGTGGTAAAGGCGTACTGAGAGTACGAACAGAACGAAAAAAGATACCAGGCGGGAATGACTATGTACTGATTCAATTTACAGATACTGGAAAAGGGATTAGTGCACATATACGACCCAGAATATTTGAGGCCTATTTCTCTACAAAGGAGCATGCTGAAAATGCAGGTATAGGTCTCTATGTAGTGAATAAAACAGTAAGAGAACACGGTGGATTTATTGAAGTGGATAGCGAAGAGGATAAAGGGACAACCTTTTCCGTTTTCCTTCCATTGTCAATAGATTCCACGGAGAGCAAAACACCTCAGGATTACGGAGAAAAAAAAGATCTTACTGGTAAATGTATTCTTATTGTTGATGATGAAGACATGTTGAGAGAATTTATGAAGGCCTTACTCAAGGAAGAGAAGGCACATGTCCTTGAGGCATCAAATGGGATTGAGGCAATAAAGATATTCAAACAATATCAGCAAGAGATAGACGCTGTGATTCTGGATATCATTATGCCAAGAATGAAGGGAGATGAGGTAGCGAAGATTATGAAGGAAATTAAACCTACGATAAAAATAATCGTATCGACTGGGTATATGGATGAAGAAAGAAGAAAGAAACTCCAGCAGTATGGTATCGATGCTTTTATTGATAAACCATTTCGGAATGTAGATGTTATTACTGTGGTAAAAAACCTCCTCTTCTAATGAAGTTTGTCAAGCACTTTATACAATCTGTTAAAGTTTATTTTGTTGTGGTGGCTCCCAGCCTTTTATATCCCCTTTATCTAAC
>Ga0272448_1002577_pt1 | contig 22477 bp, 19 predicted proteins | sample YNPCB0191_FD_202220 | JGI IMG/M metagenome (GOLD analysis project Ga0272448, IMG submission 202220) | Hot spring sediment microbial communities from Yellowstone National Park, WY, United States - YNP-CB-019-1 | ecosystem: Environmental > Aquatic > Thermal springs > Hot (42-90C) > Sediment... | reverse complement strand
GGCCATCCGCACCCGTGTCAGGTCCGGGCATTCCTCCACCGCTTCCCAATCCAGCGGCAGACACCCCTGTGCGATTCTCGCCATCTTCCCCTCTCACCAGGAACCCTGAAAATCCACGCCGACATTACAGCGAGGGGTATCTCATCGCGCACATCGAAATCCGGCGACCTCTGGGGTAGAATTCCGCGTTTTCGCCCCCTGGCGAGCGACCAACCCTTCTCATTCCAGCGCCCACCTGGGGTAAATCCCCACCGCCCCCTCGCTTCCCGCACGCGATTCCCAGGGCCCTCGATACTTCCGCGACAGGCTTTCCGCAGCACATCTGTTGACATGAGGTTCTCTATCCTACCGATTGAACCTAGCGATGAGGACCCCCTTGCCTGGCATCGTGGCCAGGAGTGTGCTCTTGCCGACTCGGCGAAGACCTTGTCCCCAGAGTATCTTCGCATTGTTGCAGGGCTGCTTCGTCCTGATCCTTACGCTCTGACGGTCCGGGCCGTGGTTGAATAGGAACAGAACGCGGGCATCGTCTGACTCCTGCCAGCGTGCTGTCACACGTCCCGGAGGTGAGATCAAGATCGCTGGTTTCAAGCCGAGCAACTTCACGCACTTGCCGGCTTGGGCCACGTCGTCGTGGTGGGCGAAATAGGAGGAAAGCGATGTGCCCGTGAGAATGAACGCTCCCTTTCCATAGCGGCATCGCACAATTGCTGGCTGGCCAGAGGCCCACCTGCCGTGGACAGCGTTGTCGCCCGGAGCGAGCCAGGCCCGCTCCTGGCACCCGTAGACAACACCGTGGCGCGTAGTGATAGCAGCCTTTTCGATCAACGTGAAATCGATCTCCTTGACGCCCAATTCCTCGGCTAGGCCGTAGCCCGGTGTCTGGGCCGACAGCCACCCGGATGCGGTGTACCGACAAAGCCCGCCGTCGGCGATGAGCGTTCCACCCCGCTTCACAAAATTCCTGATCGCTTCTACCATGCACTCCTCCAACAACCAAGGCATGGGGGCATAGACCATCTTGTAATCTTCTAACTCGTCCTCAAATCGAAGGACATCGAACGGGACATTATTGATCCACAGCATGAGCACCGCTCCGAAGAACGCATCGGCATAAGACACAAATTGCAGCGCATCGCTCATCGTCTGGGAGCCCGGTGAATACAAGAGGCCCACTACCGGCTGCGGCGTTCGCAGACGGAGAAAGAGGTTGCGATGTTTCTTGATGCAGTCCTGGAACCTTCGGAATTCCTTCGTCCGGTACGTCTCTGTGCCGTCGAGATTCACCAAGCCCCACCCGGAGGGCGTCTCACAGGTCCAATAACGTTCCGGCTTGAACTGCCAGAGGAAGAGACCCTTGGCGCCATGGGCGACCGTGGTCCAGAGATTGAAGATCAAGTCCCCTTCATCGAGGCGTCGGTAACCCCGGGGAGCGGAACAAGCGGGGCCGCCAGAGATCTCCGCGATCCAGTAATAGTTCTTCTGCCGGGCCACGCTGCGCGTGACCTCAAGGTTCGCCACGGCTTTGGCGAACGCGCGCAGGTCTTCGCTCGCCAGTGTTCCGACCATCTCATGGATGGAAGTCCCATAGAAGTCGAGGGGTTTTGCCACAAGCCAGTCGTCCCAGCGATCCCTGCCGGGGGAGAAGCCCAGTCCAAGCGTGCCGGAGTGGGAGTGGGCGGTTACTCGGTGAATCCGATCTTCCTTCTTCACAATGTCGCAAAGCCATCGGATTCGTTCGGCCAGGGTCTCGAGCCGGAACTTCGTGTAGAGCAGGTACGCCTGGCCTTCGTAATGCCGCGTGTAGGGCGGCTCCACGTCTGCAAATCGGGCGAAGTGCTCGCCGAGCACGCGATTGAGTTCTTCAATATTGGGGAAGTTCCGACGAAGCCATTCCTGGTAAGCGCGCGTTGTGTGCTGGCACGTGCATTCCGGAATGTCTACCTCCTGGAAAACGTCCCAGCAATACAATGCCGGGTGCTTCACGTAGCGCTTCACGATGGTCTCGGTGAACCTCCTCACAGCGCTGCGAACTTCTGGGTGATCCCAGCAGCAGGCGAGCCGGCTCACGCCCGCGAACCAGCGCTGCACCGGAACCGGCCGCCGCTCTAAGTCTATTACGTGCGCGCTGGACTTTCTGAAGACCGATTCCGGCACCGACTCAAACGACAGGGTCATCAGGATCTTGAGCCCCGTCTCCCGCGCCGTGTCCATGAGCCCGTCCAGTTCATCCCACGTGTATGTGCCCAAGGTGCGTTCGATTTGGCTCCAGACCGCTTCGATCTTGACGACCTCGATCCCGATTTCCTTCATGTGAAGGAAGTCGTCGCGCCATTCTGCCGGTGGCGGAATAACACGATAGTACTGGATACCGAGAGGGAAATCCTTGAGCGCATCCATGCGTTGCTTCCTCTCAACGATGGGAGATGAGCGCGATGCTCTCGCGCCCGTTCTCGGTGCGGGCGGGCTCGTCAATCGAGCAACCAGAGACCCGTCTCGTTCCTTTCCAGAAACACCTCAAATTCGCTGACATGTTCGGCGACCTTCTTGCCGGTGTAGGCGTCGGTAACCGTGGAGGGCTGGGGCAGCATCAAGCGACGCACACCTGCGTACCGCGCGTGTACGGAGAGCATGAAATCGTTGGCACACACGAAGTCGTCGCCATCGTCGTAGATGTGGACGCCCGCCGCGCGCGCGATGTTCCGCAACAGGCAAGCGGGGAGGTTAGGCACACCGCACCAGACCGAGCGCCAGCCAGTCATCTCTTTGACAGCGAAACCGGGAAGTATCTCGCTTCCGCTCTGGTACTTTCCCTCGCTGTTTACAACCGGAATCACGTCCGTCATGCCGAGCACGCGCGCATCCCTGTCCTCGACGTAGAAGATCGGCCCGGTATCATCCAATGTCTCAAACTGGAGCCCGGGCGGTATGCCTCGGGTGATTGGATGCCCGACGTCGCACAACGTCAGGCGCAACCGCCCTCCGCCATTGTACGCTCGGATCTTCATGCCGGTGAGTTCACTAGTGGACTCGTCCGACAATCCCGAGTCGGTCACGAATGCGGGGCCGAAGAGCCAAAGTACGGTGTGGTTGTCGCGCAGCACCCGATCACGAATGACGGACTTCTCGGACTCCGCCAGATAGAAGGTGTCGAGAAAGACGTAGAACCTGTATTCCGGGGCATTCGCCAAGTCGCTTGTGAGCAGCACGTCAAAGGGCGCGCCCACCCGGCTCATCTGGTCGTGGTACTGGGCCTTGTAGAGCGTTCGCACGATCCCGAACGAAGAGCGAAGGTAATCCAGGGTCCTTTCCGAGATTACCACGGCCATTTCCGCCTTGGGCCTGCGGTCTTTGTCCTTGATCAGCGCCTGCTCCGCTAGCCGGTAGTTCGCGGCGATTGTCTCCATGATCGCAGGATCCCGAAGCCAGCCCCACCCCCAATCCATGTGCCATAGCCCGGTGGACTTGGAAAGGGCGTATGCGAAGTTGCGCTTCAGGACGTTCACCGAGTCCCAGAGGTCCTGGGTTCGCCCATAGGACGCATTCGCCGGGGCAAGGTGGGTCCGCGTGTCATCTTCGTCAAACCAGAGCTTGCCGTGCAAGCGAATGGAGGCTATCGGTTGTACGGCGGACGTCACGCCGCCCGCCTGGCGATTCTGGTAGGCGTGTGGAGAGCAGAGGGAGTCCAGGTAGGGGCACCGAAGGACCGACGCCAAATCGTTATGCCCCATGTCATGGTAGTGGCTGTATTGTGGGAAATGGTAACCGTAGAACGCCGCGGTGAACATCCTGCCGTTCGTCTCTTCCTTCACCAGTTGGGCGAAATGCGTAAGCAGGCTGGCGACCACTTCGGAGTGGTACCGCATGTAGTCGGGCACCTGTCGTCCCTTCGCGGGGTCGAAGAACTCGAAGAAGTCCCCTTCGGCGCGGCGATTCGGAGTGGGAATGGCGGCCGTTTCAAATGAGACGCGTTCGTCGTTCCAGGCCGCGCGCAGTTTCTCATCGGTGCTGTACTTCTTGCGAAGCCATGCCCTGAAACCCGCAACCTGGACTGGGCTGTAATCGTGGAAATCCGTCCCCCAAGAATATGTCCATTCCCCCGACATGCCGCTGAAGAGGGTCATTCCGACGATACGATGCCCGTTGGGTGTCGCCCTCAAGTGCTGTAAGAAACTCCTGAGTGCTGCCGATGCATCACGACGCCATCGTTCCGAGGAAAAACTGGGCGCATCTTGCTTGATCGTCTTGTTGGTCTCTCGAAGAATACAGGTCATGACGTCGTCCGGGTGCGATTCAAGCCACCATTTCGGCGCACGGATTTGAAACCGGGCAAGGAGGTACCCCGAGGGGTCCATGCGGACAAGGCTCTCCAGGTAGCGGTCTACTGCGGTCCAGTCGTAGTTATCGGGCCCTTTCCATGCCTCCCGGAGGTCGCCGCATACGGCGGTGTAGAGATGGATGCCGATGTCTGCAAAGGAAGGCCCCCCAGCGAGGGGTATCCCCCAGATCTCGGCGGACCTCTCAGAATCGTTGAAGTCGTCCGTAAGCAGGTCTTTCCCGTCCGCCGTTTGCACGCGCACATTGTCGAAGGCACCCGAAGCGGAATAGACGCCCAGTCGGATGCGACCAAGGTCAAGGGGTTCGGGGTCCTTCACGCTGCCCAGTTCATTCTCGTCGGCGCGGACTGTGAGAACGCCGTCTGCGATCTTCATCACGAGATGGACGGCGCGATCGAACTCCCAAGGGTATGGCCTGTCGAGGAGTGTCGCGGTCGGTCTCCCGCTGGTTTCTTTCTGGAGAATGATCCTGTTTCCGGCGGAGGTGAGACCCAGGAAAAGGACGTACCGCCCCTGGGGCGCGGAGCGGCTATAGGTGGCAAGTGAGACGTTGCCTCCCTGGAAAGAATCCGTAGTCATGGCAAGATCAGCACTCAGTGTGAAACTCGCCGGAAGCTCCGTCCTCGAGAAGACCTCTGTCACGCTGCCCTGGCTGGCGTGCAAGCGCAAAGCCCCCTTCTCGATTTTCACATTTGAAAACTGTGGGGACCCCAACAGCGCTGCGAGCGGTTTGCCGTCCATGTACAAGGCCGGTGCGCCATTCAAGGGCCCAACGTACATCCTCACCATTTCGTCGCCTCCAAGTATCTTCGTCGCGCTGAGTGCGAGGATCACACCGGCGAGAACGAGTGTCACCCACCGCCGTCTCATATTCTTTCCTCCTTATGGTAGGGAGAGAGCCACATAGCGTCGCGTCATGCAACGTCCCATCTGCCTTTCAACGCCGCTATGCGTTAAGCCAACGGTGCACAGGCATCCTGTATGGCGAAAACCGCGCGCTTCCGCCGATGGTCACACATGACGACGCCCTTTGGGTTCAACCCACCCCAATGGCCCACCGGATACTTCAAGGGATCTCGGTAATCGGCAAAGCAGAAGCGGAAGGCGCCGGCCATTTGTGGGTATCGGTGGGCCAGGCAAGAGATCTCCCGCAGGAGATAGGCATGGCAATCCTCGCGCCAGTAGTCGCGTCCGCGCGCCACGTGGCCCAGAAGCGAGTCCGCGCTGAATTGGCCTAGCGGCAACCGAACGTCATCTCGCTGAGCAAGGACTTTGTCGGGCATCTCACGCATCGGGCGAAGGCCCACCGTCTCCGGGGCGGACTCCTGGAGCCCGGGCCTGTTCTTCGGCTGAAACCTCGGCCCAGTCCGGACCTTGTCGTACCGAGGCCGATAGGAAATTGATGCCCAGAATGGGCTGGCGCATGCCGGAAGCACTGCGGGGACCCGCGCACCCCCGCCGGGGCGGGTCAAGTCGCGAAAGTGGTATAAAATTTTCTGAGGTTCTCCATGGCTGATGGCCGCATGTTCTGTCGCCCTATGCTGCCAGAAGTTCCTCGAATCCTTTACTACGATCGAGTCACGAATGAACGCACCCAACGGCCGTTTTCAAGAGACGGACGTCCCGGATATCCATGAGCATGCCGCAGCACTTCTTCGAGTCCTGGTCCATCGCCGACCTGACCAGGCTCGACGCCGGCGTCTCCTCGGGAACCGCCGTATGACCCCCGTTCGCCTTCTCACCTCCCGGGGGCTAGCGATAAGCCTTCTTGCCACACTTGGGGCATACGTAGTTTTCCATGATGTGCAGGCTCGCGGCGGCGCCCGCATTCGCGGGAATGTCGGGCAGAGGGATCTTGGCGCCGCAGGAAGCACATTGCATCACACCCACCAAGGAATACGTGCCCGTTCGGGGGTTCTTGTACTTGCCGTCCTTGGAGTCGACGTGCATCCATTCCTCCAGAGGCAGGCTCACGAGCTCGAGTGTGTTCTCGTCGATCTTCTCAATCATTTGCCCGCCGATGGACTTCGGCAGTCTGGCTGTTTTGGCGTAAAAGATGTACTGGCCGAGCCAGACAACGGCCCCCACGATCAGCAGGATGAGGACAACTGCGACAATGGTTCTAGCCTTGCTTTGCACAGACGCATCTCCGTACGAGCCCCCCAGGGCCTCTTTGGGGTCATCGGCCCCGAGTCCTTTGCTATATGGGGCGCCCCTGAGAAAGGTGCGGGAGAGCTTTCCCTTTCATGCCTGCATCTGCAAAACAGTTCTGCCATTCACTTCGAGCGGCGAAGGAGTAAATCATCCATCTTCATTACTGGTCTACGCCTACGTCAATCGAGGCCGCCACGTCCAGCAAGTGCCATATCGCCGAGCCGCTGTGGGGTTTGTTGCCGCCGACAATCCAATCTGTCGGGTTCTCATAAGCGGGCCTGTCATACCAGTAGACCGTGGACTGGTGACCGGTAATGTAGTACAGCCACGGCCACTGAGCGGGGCTCGTCATCGCACCTGTCTGGTACCACCACATCAGGGTCTGCCCGGGGTCACCGTACCAGGCGACATGGCCGTCGCCGTACAGCACATTGTATCCGTCGCGATGCGCGTAGAAGCCATCGCCTGGACTCGCAAGGTCCACCCGATTGGTGACAGGCGTGTTTACCGCCCACGAACGACCGAACGAATCAGCCACGATGGCGCGGCCGCCCAGAATCTTCTGGGTTTTGAACGCCGGACACGCGACCTCGGCACTGACACGCGGCTTCGTACCTTTCATCAGAACGCTCTTGGTCTTCGGGGGCTGGTTGTCGTTGGTGTAGCCGGTGACCACACCCATCCCGCGATAGGCGTAGTCGCCTAGGACAGCACGGCCCTTAAAGGAGCAGGTGTTGTAATACGGCAGCCAGCCCCAGTCACCGTGCATGATGGAATTCGCGTCAAACCCGCCCGCGCGTTGAAGGTCCTTGGGCGACGTTGCCGCATCGGTGATATACTGCGTTCCCCATTGGTCGGGGACTCCCTGATTCATGCCCCGGGGGGGCGGCATGGCGCCGCCCGTGGAGGGGCAGAAGAACGAGCGAGCGTCACCCATATACCCCCCCGCCAGGAGAAACCCCAAGCCCAGCGGGGCCATGTTCAGTTCCCCCTTTACCGGGTTAGTGTGCATCCAGTCATAGTCCTTCGGAGGCACATAGTCATAAACTGCGCACTGCTCCGAGGGGTAACTCGTGTACACGTTGCCTTTGTCGCCCGCGAAGAGTGCCCGAGCCTGACACACGGGGGCCATGGGAAGGTGGAAGTAGTAGCCGGTCCGTCCGTTGAACACTCTTCCTCCGGCTTGGCCGAGACATCCGCCGGTATAGACGCGGTAAGCCGTAACGGTGGTTGTGCTAGCCTGTATCTTCGGGTCGGTGTAGATTCCCGCGTCATACCACATCGTTTCGTCTGGGCCGCCGCTCGATGTCAGGCCGGCTCCGTAGTACTTGGTCCCCCAAGCGGGATGCGAAGGGAAGTACTGGGAGTAGTCGCTACAATAACTCTCAAGCCCCGTCGCTATCTGGTTCAGGTTGTTCAGGCAAGCCGACCTTCGTGCCTTCTCGCGAGCAGCCGCCAACGCGGGAAGGAGCAAGCCGGCGAGAACGGCTATAATCGAGATAACCACAAGCAGTTCGATCAGCGTAAAGGCCCTGCAGAGGGCATCCCACAAGTTCCTTTTCATCGTCCGTCTCCTTATAAAAAGCGCTTCGGTCACCCGCCTTCCCAGTTCGACTTACAGTATTTTGTTAGGTTTTTCGAGATCTTTTGTCTTGCCTCCTGCAGGATTAGACCAGTCCGGACCATGGACATTTGCGCCTCTGCTACTATAGTGCAGTCTTTCTACCCACGGCACCCCCACATCCTTTCGCTGGTCAACACGATATGAAGCCCGGGTCCTTCCCTGCAACAAAGAGTGTGGAGATGGTCACCCCCCTTCTCGGTCTCTCCTATTCTCTCCCAGTTCGCCAAGACATTCGATTCCGTATTCACCTCACCGTCTTCGCCCTGCCTCTCTGCGCTATCTCGCCTCGCTCTTCCTGGAGTTCAAACCCTTCGGCCTTCACACGGCATCCCTCAAGCAAGACCCCTCTCTAGCATCTTACCGATCGCCTCGCTTTTTCCTCTCCGCGGTCAAGTGGGACGCCGAAGCGCTCAACGGCAACCGCCTGCGCCTCGTCCAATCGCACCATCATCGCCGCTCCGTCCGCGATGGCCTCCCGGTCATTGACGACACGGCCTGCAAGAAACCATACGCCTCGAAGACCGACATGGTGGCCCCTCGATACGTCTCCGCCGAACCGGCCCCCGTAAAAGCCCACATCACCGTCTTTGCCGCGTTCGCCCATGCGGACCGAAAGTTCCGCGTGGCCCTGAAACTCTATATCACAGCCGTGAAGTCCCTCCTCGCCTATTCCTTCCTGGTAATGGTCAGGGCCCTCCGGGGCCAGAAGAAGGTCCTCGTCGCCTTCGGCTCCCGGGACTCGAGAGACCCTCGCTGAAGCCACGTGTTCATCGTCCACCGCCTGGGCCTCTCCGCCGACCGGGTGATCCGGCACTTTGACCTGCGCTGGCAGATCCAGGGACTCTTGCGTGAAGTGAAAGATTTCCTCTGTCTCGACCACCAGGTCCGCTCCCAACGAGCCGCCGTTCGCCACTGCCATCTTGTGATGCTCGCTCAGGCGCATCTTCATCCTGTTGTCTTTTTGTATAGCAAGAGCCAGCCCCTCTGTCAAGAGGAATTTCTATTTTTTTTGTCTGAAATCGGCCACCTGCATTCGTAATAACGCACGCTCCATCTGCGACACGAGTCGTAAGATACTGTGTAAGAAGGAGTAAGTGCCTATTGACATCAAGAAAGCTCTGTGCTATATTGAGGTTGTTTATCCTCGGGATGTTCCGAGATACCCGGTTGCGGAGACGAGATGTGAGCGCAGATGAACGGAGTGACCTGGGATCTCGCCTGCGTGAGTGGCGGCGCAGGATGGGTCTCAGCCTGCGGAGCGTCGCGAACAGGGCGGGGATGGCGCCAAGTTACCTCTCCACCCTTGAGCGAGGACACAGCTCGCCGACCCTGGCAACGCTCCACAGGCTCCTGTGTGCCCTGGGCACAGATCTCGAGACCTTCTTTTCGCGGACGAACCATCTTTCCCAGGACGGCTGCGTTTTCAAGCGGGAAGAAATGAGCACCGCGGCAGATCGCACTCGGCGTTATACCTTTCTGCTGCCCCGCCGCAAGGAGATGAAGGCGGAGGTTCTTGATGAGTATCTCCTGCCCAGCGAGCCCGATCCTGAATTCGAGGTGCTGGAGTGCGATATTGCGGGCGTGGTGCTGTCCGGCTTGCTTGAGATCGAGGTGGAAGGCAAGGAGAAAGAGATCGTGCGAGCGGGTGATGCGTTCTACGTTCCGGCAGGAAAGAGGCATAGAGGGCGCTGCCTCAGTGCCGAGCCCGCGCACCTGATTACTGTTTTTGTGCCGCCCAAGTATTGAGCGGCAACCATTGCGAGATATGCCATTAGGATGGCCCCCGTGAGTTCTGCCCGTGCGACGGTGGCCCATCGGAAGGCGCGATGACTTCCCGCGAGAGAATGCTTGCGGCGATCGGCCGGGATAAGCCGGATCATGTTCCACTCTATTGCTGGGTGTTCGGATTCGCCGCCCCTGAACGGCTGAGATGGTGGAACAAGGGTCACGAGGTGAAACACTGGTTCACCTGCCGGCTGGAACACATCCACACCTTGCCGGAGCCATGGACAGTTGACGATGACTTTCAGCGCGTTGACCGGTGGCTCGCGCTGGGATTAGATGACGTTTTGGACGTGTCCGTCCCTTGGGGATGCGACGGACGGGTTTCGTGCCGCGACTCCCAAATTCGTCCCGGAACGGATGGCCACCCCTACCCGCTACTCGTTCGGGAGTATGATACGCCAGATGGGTCCCTGCGACACATCGTTCGGCAGACTGGCGAGCACCAGGGTCTGGGCTGGGTCGTGCAGCCAGATCACGTCCCCTTGTTTGATGATTTCAACATTCCGCGAGCCATCCGCCACCTCGTGACCTGCGCGACCGACGTGGACAAGGTGCGCTGGCTCTACCAAGCCCCTGACGCCGAGCAGGCCGAATGGCTAGCGAAACGAATGGCCCGCGTGGAGCGCTTCGCGAAGGACCGTGGCGTCTTGACCCAGGCATGGAGTGCCTTCGGCATGGACGCGGTCGTATGGATGGCTGGCGCAGAGGGTGCGGTCATGCTTTGCATGGAGGAGCCCGATGCGTTTGAGCATCTCTTGGACATCATCCACTCGACGGACAGGGCCAGGACGGCGCTGGCCTTGCACCATGGGGTGGATATCGTGGTCCAGCGCGGCTGGTACAGCTCCACCGATTTCTGGTCGCCGGCCATCTTTAGAAAATATCTTAAGCCTAGAATCGCCGAACTCGCCGCGATGGCTCACTGCGCGGGCAGACTGTTCGGCTATGTGATGACCACCGGCGTGACAACTCTGGGTCCCGACCTTGCGGAGGCCGGTGTGGACCTCCTGTATTTCGCAGACCCGGTGCAGGACCACGTGGACCTCGCCGCTGCAAGAAGAACGTTCGGGGAGACGATGGCGCTCGCGGGCGGGGTCAACTCCAGTGTCACGCTGACCGTTGGATCGCCAGAGGAGGTTCACGCGTCAGTGCGCGCCGCGTTGGACGCCTTCGGCAACGCCGGCGGATTCATCCTTTCGCCGGTGGACGCCTTGTTCCCGGATACGCCGTGGCGGAACGTGGAGATCATGATCCAGACCTGGCGCGAACACGCCTTCCAATGAGGCCGAAGGAGGAAAACGACACATGGCTGGGCAATTCCGCTTTTCTTTTGGCCCTTGGAACATCCACGAGGGCTCTGACCCGTTCGGTCCCCCAGTACGCGCGGCGTACTCGTTCGAGGAGAAGCTCGGCTTTTACAAGGCCATGGGATTCGAGGGCATTCAATTTCACGACGATGACGTTGTCCCGAACATGAACGACCTGTCGCCAGCGCAGATCGTGGCGGCGGCGACCGACGTAGCACGGCGTCTCGACAATGCTGGCCTGGTGCCGGAATTCGTCGCGCCGCGGCTGTGGGAGGACCCGCGGACCGTGGACGGCGCCTATACCTCGAACACCAAGAGCGAGCGAGAATACGCCTGGGAACGGAGCAAGCGCGCCATTGATATCGCCAACGCGCTCGGCTGTGAGCGGATTGTCCTGTGGCTCGCCCGCGAAGGCACGTATATCCGCGAGGCCAAGGATGCGCGGCTGGCTGTGGAGCGGCTCGTCGAGGCCATCAATATGATGCTGGAGTACGACCGGCGGGTGAAGATCCTTATCGAGCCGAAGCCGAATGAACCCATGGACCAGGCGTACATTCCAACCATCGGGCACGCGATAGGACTTGCGTATCTGACGTCGGCTCCCGACCGCGTCGGCGTACTGATGGAAAGCGCTCACTCAATCCTTGCCGGGCTGGACCCCTCCGACGAGATGGCTTATGCCTTGGCGCACGGCAAACTCTGGAGTGTGCATCTCAACGATCAGAACGGCCTCAAGTTCGACGAAGATCGGTCCTTCGGTGCCGTGAATCTGCGCCGCGCCTTCAACCAAGTGCGCCTGCTTGACCTGAACGATTACGGGAAGAATGGCGAATGGGTCGGACTGGATGTGAAGGCGATTCGCACCCAAAAGCGCGAAGTCTCCACCAAGCACCTCCGCAACAGCCGCGAGGTCTTCCTGCGTCTCTTGGAGATCTCCCGTCGAACGGATGCCGCGCTGCTTAACCAACTGGTTGAACAGCGGGACTACGAGGAGTTGGACCGGTACATTCTTCAATGCCTTACGGGTAACTGACGCCCCAGTAAGCGAGATTCATGAAGTGGGCGCGCGGCAACAAGGCTGCTCCCGACGGACCGGATGACAAAACGCGAGTCTATGGAAGCGACGCTGAACCATCAGCCCGCGGATCGCGTCGTGCTTCACAGTTAAGTTAGTTGTAATGTCGGGGTTGTGGCGATGTGCTTTGGTCAGTGGGTCGAGGAGTTCAACAACGGCCTCGAGGACATCTGCCAGCTCATAGGGCAGACCCCGGATATGTGTTTTCGTCCCCGCCCGCAATGGGTTGTGGAGCGCGTGACGGAGCCGGACGGAATCGTCATACAGCGCGACACTTGGACGTACTGGTTTGTGGGTCGGCCTTTCGATGTTGTTGACGGCGCCAGGTGCCGGTTGATTCAGAGGATCACGACGTTGCGTCAGGTAGCTCCTGATCCCGTTCAGGCGCGCGCGGGCCGGCGTATTGAGATGTTCGATCTTCAGGCCAGGATCGGCGACGCGGTCATTTGCCCTCATGACGTGCATCCGGCGTTATGCAACGTCTTCTCCCACATCGTTATGGGACTGGGATTGCTCTCCTACCTTGACGTGGACTATCCGGAGTTGGCCGATGAATATCTGGATATGATTCGGGCCCGTTGCCTGCGCAAGATTCACGCGATTGTCGGCACTCGTCTCTCCGCAGTCGTCCTCATCGCCGAGGATTCCTCCAGCAAGCAGGCTCTGCTTTTCAATCCTGAAATCTTGCGGAGGCGCCTGTATCTCGGCGCCTGCGCGTACGCTCAGGCGTGGCACGAGCACAGCGTCAAGGCGCTCTTCCATACCGACGGCAACTTTGAGACCACCATGCCAGACCTGATCGCCTGTGGGGTGGACGGCTTCTACTGCCCGGAACCGGGCTGCGGGGAGGGACATCGTGGCTCTGAAGACGCCGGCTGCCGGAGAACGTTTGAGTGGGCGGTGTGGACGGAATGGACCTGCTGGAACGCGACGCCCGAGGAGATTGGAGCCAAGGACAGGCGCCAGATTCTGAAAACGAACGCACTGGACAACGCGGGTATGTTCGCTGGCTCGTCCATTGGAATCAACCCTGCCGTCAAGCCAGAGAACTTCCGCGCGATGGTTGAGACGGTGGGCGAAGTCCGAAATCCGGCGTCTTCAATGATGGTGGGCAGAGAGACCCTATGCCAACGCCCTGCGTGCCGATGACGTCTCGCGAACGCGCTCTTGCGGCGCTCGAAGCCGCGCCGGTGGCCGCCTGCTGGTGGCGGTCCCGTACCTTCGGCTCTACTAACACGACCACTCGCAGGAATTGGCCAGAGAGCAAGTCTGGGAGGTGTAGGCGTCGGAGCATGCCTCGCCGGAAGCGCACGTGCAGCAATACCTTCAGATCCTGGAACAGACGCGCTTTGACGGCTGTGAGCCGTGGCATGCCCCGTCGCGCCAGGAAAGAGAGCGTACAGACTATGTGCGCCGTGGGGAAGGCTGTTTTCGCCATGACCTGAAAACGGACACGTGGACCTGCCTCGACGATACCTTTGGTGCAGAATCTGCTGGGTCCAACGAATGCTTGCATGCCAAGGGTGGCATCATCCGATGGGTGAAGGTTGTCATGTTTGAACCGCTTGGCTCACTAAGATTTCGACGATCCTGTTCATGACGGGTACATATGGCCCGCGAGTTACCCGCGGGTCAATGCTATGCGGAGCAGAAATGCACTGATGCGGACCGGACAAGGAGTTCCTCCGAGAAGTGATTGAACGAGCAGCAGTGCTGGGATTTGAGTCAACGTCTTCATGAACGGCTTCCGGTGGAATGCGGGCGAGATGAAGACAGGGCACTTTGGGCGTATGCCCTCTGATCACAGCCGCGCGCCACCGGAATTAGCACCACTCGTCAGACAACGACGCTACGTAGTTACTGGCAAGTGAAGAAGCGGAGGATTTCGTGAACTATATATCCATTCCGTGGTGAGGAGATACAGTTTCGAGATGATAGGACAAGGCGAGTTCATCTTCCCGGACACGATGCGATTGTTCGACGCGCCGCCTCGCGCGGCAGGTTGGTTCGCAGATCGCGGCGCAGACACGCCAGTCGTGTCTCGTCTCTCTGGCAGTCCATCCGGCGAAAGCAGGTTGTCGAAGAGTGCGTGCTTGCGATCAAGAAGGTCCGGCCATCCATTGAAGCCTGGTAACACGGTCACATGCAACTCCACGACTTCGGGGGCATCTATCGCTTCTCCTCGTCATCGTCGCGAAAAGGTGGCATTGCCGTGGCGACGCCCCGCATCCAGATGCTCATGGGCGAGCCGGGTCTCAGGGGTATTCTCGCAAGTTCGGACGCTTTTCCGTTCGCCTTTCACGTGCGCACCAGGGACACGCCGACGAAGAATTACCCCATTCCACTGAAGAACGCAGAGCACATTTTCAATATGGGCAGATGGATGGAAGACAATACGGGCCGAACCTTGTCGCAACGGTCTTTTTCAATGAAACGGTGACCTCACGCGCAAGCAAGCGAGCAGTTTACGACGTCGTCAAGAAATAGCGCATGTGAGGATTATTCCAGTATGGCGTCAGGCCAAGGAGGACAAGATGAATAGGGGTTCGACTACCGGGCATCACGTGCCCGTTCGGAAATCGCCGTTGCCATACGAATTCCCGGGGGCGAACTGGTACGATAGAGAGGAGGAAGAAGCCGCGCTACGTGTGATTCGCGCCAAGAGCCCCTTCCGCTATTACGGTCCCAACTGCCGGTATGAAGTGGATCAGTTCGAGAAGGAATTCGCCGAGTTCATCGGCACAAGATACGCCTTGGGTGTCAACAGCGGCACACAAGCGTTGGCCATAGCCATGTCAGCGCTAGGGATTGGACCAGGCACGGAGGTCATCGTTCCTGCTTACCTGTGGATAGCAATTCCAGCCTCCATTGTGCGGCTCGGCGCGATCCCGGTCCTGTCTGAAATTGACGATTCGTTTACCCTCGACCCTGAAAAACTTGAAAGCCGCATCACATCGCGAACTCGCTTGATCGTCGCAGTTCACATGAGCGGTGCTCCCGCGAACATGGACCGCATCATGAAGGTTGCCAGAAGGCATCGTTTGCCCGTCCTGGAGGACTGCGCCCAATGCAACGGAGGCTCATTCAGGGGGCGGAAGGTCGGCTCAATCGGGACCATGGGCGTCTTCAGTCTGCAGCTCAACAAGAACATGACCACAGGGGAAGGCGGCATGATCACCACGAACTCACGGCATCTCATACGCCGGGCATTTGCAATCCACGACTTAGGCTATCCGCGCATACGCGGCAGACTCATTATGAAAAGCAGCCCTTACGCCCTGTGGGGGTTCGGCGGACGGCTCAATGAGATCGCCGGGGCGATCGGCCGAGTGCAACTGAAGAAACTTCCAAGAATCATCAAGGCCATGCGTAGTGCGAAAGCGGCCATCAAGAAGGGAGTGGCCGACATTGATGCCATCACCTTCCGTCGCCTGAATGACGAGGCCGGCGATACGGGCGCGTTTCTGATCTTCATCTTGCCTGATGCGTCGATCGCGAACAGATTCGCGAGGGCACTCAATCACGAGAACATTTACCCCGGCCTGTCCCCGATCGTCCGAATCTGCGACTTCGGGATGCACGTCTATTCGAACATCCACTCGCTCGTGGAGAAACGATCCAACAGTCCGGACGGTTTCCCCTGGACCCTTGAGGCTAACCGGGGAAGCACCTATGACTACTGGAAGGGCGCAATGCCGCGTTCCGATGACCTGATGGAGCGCAGCATTATCATGCCGGTGCCCTCGGTCCTCCGCAGACAGGATGTGGCTGATGTCATCCGCGGCATCCGCAAGATTGCCGCAACCCTGTTGTGAGGTTTTCCGTGAATAAACTCGTCCCTCGCGTCGGCGTCGCCTCGCTTGCCAGCCCAATGGAAGTAGGGGCTGACCGGGCACCCCGGGTCCTAGCGGACCTTGCTGCTCTCCTGCGGGATAGGGGCATTGAGGTGGTGCCCTCTGAACGTCCTGTTACCGCACCGGACTCGGCAGCGTCTACGGGCCGGATGTTTGCCGAGCAGCATGTGGACGTGCTCTGCCTTGCAGCCGCCTCCTGGTTTGAGGACTATCTGGTCCTCGACATGCTGGAGGAAGCTGGCGTCCCGGTGTTCCTGTGGGCGTTTCCCGGTATGGAAACAGGCGCGCTGTGCGGGACGCAGCAGATTGCCTGCTACCTGAAGCAGTTAGCCAAGCCCTGCGCAAGCGTGTTCGGGCCGTTGGAGCCAGGCCCCAATCTCAACCGTGCGTTCTCTTTCCTCCGAGCGGCCGCCTTGCGAAACCGGCTGCGCCGCGCTCGCATTGGCCTTGCGGGGTATCGGACGCCAGGGATGACGGAGATCGCCGCGAATGAGATTGCACTCAAGAGAGTCCTAGGGCCCAGAGTGGTGCCCGTGGACATGGTCCATCTCCTTGAGGCTGCCCGGAAGTGGGACAACACCGAGCGAGGGCGAATCTGGAGCCGCGTGAAGGCTGCCGCCGGACGGGTTGACGTCTTGGACGCAGCGGGTCTGGATGCGGCGGGTATATACCTCGCACTCAGGGAAACTGTCCAACGGGAGGGGCTTTCGGCGTTGGCGTTTGGCTGCTATCCTTATTTCATGGGGCGCGCATGCCTAGCGGCGTCACTCCTCGCCGACGAGGGCATCCCCATCAGCTGCGAGGGGGATGTCAACGGCGCAGTGGGAATGCTGATCCTGTCGCTTCTATCCGGTCATCCGACGCACAATACGGACCTCCTGGAGACACTTCCCGACGGGAGCATCGTCTTTTCTCATTGCGGCTCGAGCTCACATGCGTTTGCGGAGAGCCGAGAAGACATCACGATTGCTCCAGTGCGTCTTGCGCATGCGGGTGTATGCTCGCTGTTTCCGGCGCGTCCGGGTCCGGTTACATTGATCAATCTTATCCCCTCGGGGACGGCCTACCAACTTGCGGTCATGGAAGGTGAGGCTATTGGGGCGGAGATGGTCTTCCCCGGCAATCCGTTGTGCGTGCGATTCCGCCACACGGCACAGGAGATTTACAATTGGGTGTGCGTCGAAGGCATTGCCCATCATTGGATGGCCGCGTATGGATACTTTGCGGCGGAGTTGAGCGACTTGGCTAGAATCATTGGCCCGGAGCTCAAGTATCTCACAATGTGAAGCGAACGGCGCGCTAAGTTCCACGCCGTTCCAGTCATGAGAAGCGGTCGGCGGATGGGCGACCCGCGGCACCCCTCACTCACCTTGTTAGATTTCAGCCAGTTGTCAAAGGCTCCTCGATGGTCGAAAACCCGGCCCAGACGTGGTTCTTGCGGATCCAGCGGATCGAGGCGGAATCGTTGTGCGCGCTGGAGACGTAGGGCCAGTCCGATAGCGCCAGGCCGTTTGTCCTTCGAGACCGTCGTGCTCCGGGACGGGCCGTTAAGGTAGATCTACGCCTGAGCGAGCATCACAAGATGGCAGTGGCAAACGGCGGCCCGTTGGGAGCGGACCTGGTGGTCAAGACAGAGGAAGTCTTTCACTTCACGGAAGATTCCCTCGATCTTGCAGCGCAGGTCAAAGTGCCGGATCACCCCGTCGGTGGAGAGGCCCAGGCCGTGGGCGATGAACACGTGTCTTCAGCGAGGGTCTCTCGAGGCCGTGGCCTCTCTCTGGCCGGTGGCGAAGGGATCGGTGGCCCTGGTCCGGCGGCCATGCATCCGGGCGAATTGCCCTGCGTGCCGGACCGGTCGAAAGCACGCCGCGTGGATCTTCACCTTCCGACAGGGAGGGCGTCAGCATTCCCGCTATGTGCCGAGGGAATGGGCGCTGCTTCTGAAGGAGGCGGTGGCCAACGGGCGCCGGCTGGAGGCGCTCATGACCCAAGCCGGGGTGGAGTGGGTCGAGTCGATGCGGCGGGAGCACGCCGGAGGGAGATGAGCGACCTGTATTTTTGCAGGAGGTGTCTGGCCAAACAGCAGCGGATCAATCAACTCGATCGGGATCTCGAGGAGTTGCAGGCCATCTTACGGTCGCGCAAGCGGGCTGCCGCGGAGGCACCGTTCGGCTCGGCCACGCCCTCCTCGAAGGTCCCGTTCAAGCCGAACGCCCTCTCGGAGCGGCAGGCGCGGCGGGGCGGTGGAAAGTGGGGCATGCGGGGCACGGTGGAGGCGCTCTGTAAGGACCAGGCCGACCGCGTGGAATCGGTGAGCGTGGGGTTGGAGACCTACCCGGACTGCGGCGTCCGGCTACTGGCTGGATCGGGCCGGAAACGAACGGTCATTGACCTGAAGCCGCCGGCGGTCGAGAAGGAATTCCTCCTGCGCGCCGGGCGCGTCCGGAGGCGGATCATCGCCATCACCCACCGCCAGGCGAGGCATCCGGCGATCCGGAAGGTTCAGGAGATGTTCCACAGGCACCGGGACGCCCTCTACCGTTGGTCGCGCGATCCGACGATTCCCTCCGACAACAACCTCGCGGAGCGCGGCGTGCGCCCCCTCGTCATCGCCCGCAAGGCGTCCTTCAGCTCGCAGTCCGAGGCCGGCGCCCACACGCGCGAGACCCTGATGGCAGTCCTGCACACGCTCAAAAAACGGCGCCTTCCCATCGGCGTGACCCTCCGGGCGGCCCTTGACGCCCTCGCCGCCAACCCCGCACTCGACCCCGCTGCCCTACCCTTCAAGCCTCCCAGCCGCGCTCCCTGCCTAAAGCCTCAAGACTGGCGCGTTACTTGATCCGACGTCTTGACTCGGCAATTTACAGGCGAATAGGATACAGTGCCAGTATCCGGGGATGAAAAGTGATCATGCTTCGCACCAATCTCGTTCTCATTGGCGTCGAGCACTGCCCGGGGCGATTCGTGGGGCTGCGCGGACACCCTTTGAACCTGCCTCCCAGGCCGGACCAACTGGCGCAGAGCGGTGCGTTCTTCGCCTCCGCGCGAACTCGGCGAACCAGAATGCTCCACCCTTTGCTCTGGATGGCAGCGATGGCACTGGCGTTCGCCGGTTGCGGCGGCAAACAGTCGGTGGACGCTCCAGACAATTCAGCGAATCCCACGCTGCGGGTGTTGACTCTCAATCTGATGCAGCGCTCGCCTGTCGCCGGACGCAGTGAGCGATTCGATCGAATCGCCGAATTCTTGGAATCTCAGGCGAGGGCGGGACACCCAGTGGACGTCCTCCTGCTTCAGGAAGGCTGTTCCGGGCTGGTGGTAGGGACGATGGACAGTCTTGGCGATTTGCGGCGCAAACTTGCACTGAAGGGGTTGAACTACTCTCTTTACAGTCGACCCTACCTCGGAGTCCCCGCCTTGCTGGTCTTCCGCATCGGCATATTGACTCGGGCGAAAATATTGTACACGGGTGGGGCCCCGTTGGACATGAAGACAGGAAACTGGTTCGATGATTTCCCGTTGCCCGGACGCAAGCGCGTCGTCGCCGCGGGACTGGACCACGCCGCGTGCCGGGTCAATGTCTTCTCGGTGCATCTTTCCTCCGGAGGAAACCAGGAGGCCAGGGTCCGCCAGGCCCGGGACTTGCTCGGGTTCATTAACCAGTTCAGTATTACGCATCCCGCGGATATTGCAATCCTGGGGGGCGACATGAACGCAGGGCCTGATACACCAGTGTATGAACTCCTGGCCGCCGAATTCGTAGACGCCCACACCGCAGATGCCGGCGGGTCGCCTGCGTACACCTTTAACCTCCCTCGGAATCCGCATTGCCACGGGTACCCCGGTGGCCCGTCGCGGATAGACTTTGTTTTCGTGAGGGGCCGGAATATCAAGGTGCTGAGCAGCGAGGTCGTCTTCAACGGCGAGAACGAATGGGTTTCGGATCATTGTGGAGTCTTGGTCGTCTTCTCCTTGGGCGAATGACCTACCAGTTCTGCCCGTCCCCTGAGAATGTCACCCGCCCGGGCAATGATCGGCAGCGACGGCTGCGACGCGTTCTCCCCTGGGCCTCAACGCGGTCGCCAGCGCGCAAGAAGGCAAGCCTGTAGCGCAATCGGGGGTGCGAGCGCTGAGATGGGGCGATGAGCCGACCCATCAGAGTAGGGGTACCGCAAGTTGTGAGGTTCGCGCCTGTGCGAGCGGTTGGTTGAGACCCGGAAAAGGCTTGTCAGGACGGCGCCCCAGGGGCGTCCGGCTCGCTCAGGTGGCAATTCGGGTGTATCTGTGCCAGTGCTTCGCGCCACAACGCAGGTGGCCGAGCGCGAGACCGTAGGGCGTCAGGATGGCCAAGTCAAGGTTCAAGGTCACGTTGCAAACCCCTAGGACATGGAGGTCGTCGAGGACCATTCCTCCCCTGAGCCTGGCGTTGACCCGTTCGCAGGCGGTGCGCCTGGCATACAGCCGCTCCCATTGTTTCGTGTTGCGCGCCAGCGGGCCGAAGCGCCGCCGGTCGGCGCTAGTGACAGCCCGGCATTTTGGGCCGGATTGACGTCGGCGGTCGCACCGATGCCGAGGATGACCGCTTGGGCACGGAGGATTCTTCCCCGGCCAGTTACACCCCTTCAACTTGCCCGCCGCCAGTTACGCGAGCGACCTTCGCGTTTGCAACGGGCGTGATCCCGCGCTCTATCAACAAGCGCTCGGCGTGAACGCGGGACTCCTCGTCATGGGCCGGCATTCAGCACTGCGGCACCATTTCCAGGTCGTGTCCCTGTAATGATGGAAAATAGCGAGGCACCCACCAGGCTGGTGGTCCAAGAAAAAAGATCGGAACAGTGACGGTGCGCCACCAGAAAGGAGGTGCCTCGTGGAGAGAGCATATCGCAGACCACCCGGCCTGACAGTCGAAGACCTGGGCTTGGAGTTGGATGGGCGGCGGGGCGACCCGATCGAGGAACTGGCGCGATACGGAGACCCCCTTCCCCTCGTGGATCCTGGCTGCCCGGCAGCGATAGAGCCAGACGCTTTTTTCGATGCTCTCGTCGTTGTACAAGGATGCAATCCTCGTGACGCATGGCATCAAGAGGGTCGGAAAGCGGGCGCTTTGCGGGTTTATCTCGGTTCTCGGGACAACACCGAGAGTTGGAAGATGGCGCTGGAAGACCTGGTCGGGCGCGGGCTGGCAGAGCCGCTCCTCGTGGTGAGCGACGGGAACCCCGGGTTGATCCGCGCGATGAAGGAGACATGGCCGAATGTCCTGCGGCAGCGGTGCATCGCCCATCGGACGCGCAACGTCCCGAATCGGGCGCCGAAGAAGGACCAGAAGCGCATTCTGCAGGCCTTGAACTGCATCTTCCATTCTATGTCTCTGGGAGATGCCCTGGCCGGAGCCGAGGAGTTCGCGGCCATCTGGCAGAACGTGTACCCGAGCGCGGGCGAGACCCCGGGAAAGACCTGGCCGACTGCCTGGACCTTCCTTCGCCCGCCGAAGCGGGCTGCGCGAAGGTGGGAGCGACTGCGGACCTCGAACGGGCTGGAGCGTTGCCTGCACGAGGTGAGAAGGCGAACGCGGGTCATAGGGCAGTTTCCGACGGAGAGATCGGTGGCGAGCCTGGTCTCGTCGGTGATAGAGCAGGACTCGAAGAAGTGGTGCGGGATTCGAATGGACGATCAGTTCGAGCAGGATCATTCGGGGGGAGGGAGGCATGCGCGCGGGAAACTGGCCTATCGGTCTCGAAGACGTGGCGTAGGATGTCGCGCTGATTTGAGGCACGGGATCCGGTCACCCAGGCCCGATTTCTGTTAACCGCCGGTGCATGACCTGGGCGGAAGTGAACCGGCAAGGGTATTATAGCCATAGAAGGCCCTGCACGGGTTGAGAAAAAGCGTCGAAGGGGGCTGATAGCTCCCGCGCAATACCCCCAGTCTTGAGGCGGGCGAGTGCTGCACGAGGCCACCCGGGGGCCTCGATCTGGGGCTTCCTTTGGGTCCGGGTAGCGTTTCAGAACCCTTCCCTCCTCGACCCCTGTCCGGGCTGTCCATAAAGTCCGTTTCTAAACGCGTTCCCAAAGGATTAGTTTTCGGGCCAGTGCGCCCTGTGCGAGTAGGGTTCTGGCAGCCACCGGTTCAGGCCAGAATCGCCGAAAACCGAGACCTGATGAAAAAGGGATTGAAAGTCGGTTTGACTGAGCCCACCGTGCTATATAGCACGTGTTATATCCATTGAAAATAAAGGCCTGATGAAGAAGGGACGGAAACTCTTCTGAGTTGCTCCCGGATGGGTGCCCGAGGACCCGTCACGACGCATGTGCGCCGACCGCCTCGGGCTCGAGGGCTTCCGA
>Ga0272448_1002576_pt1 | contig 22484 bp, 17 predicted proteins | sample YNPCB0191_FD_202220 | JGI IMG/M metagenome (GOLD analysis project Ga0272448, IMG submission 202220) | Hot spring sediment microbial communities from Yellowstone National Park, WY, United States - YNP-CB-019-1 | ecosystem: Environmental > Aquatic > Thermal springs > Hot (42-90C) > Sediment... | reverse complement strand
TAGTACCAATCCCGTTCAAATCGCAGGGCTCCGGCGGACGCGGAGGGAACGCGAGGGGGCGCCTCTGCCTCTCCGCGCTCTCTCCGTCTCCCGGAGCCCGGTTGCGGACGGCTCTCCCTGTCTTCGACCGGAGCAGCCGCATGGCGTTCAGGCGCAGTCAGAGCCGCTCCCATACACTCCCTCGCGCTGCCACACCCCCATCATCAGCTCGTAGCGCTCGAGCGGCATGCCCGTGTAGACGCAGTTGGAGGTGGAAAAGATGTAGCCGCCGCCGGGCATGCCATGGCGCAGGGCGTAGCGTGCCGAGGCGATGACCTCCTCGTCGGTCCCCGTCTGCAAGAGGCCGCAGTCGACGTTGCCGATCAGGCAGAGCTGTTGGCCGTACCTGGCCTTGACATAAGCGATGTCGACGCCGGCCTGCGGGTCGAGGGAGTGCAGGGCGTGGGGCCGGCAGGCGACGAGCTGGTCGAGGATGGGCAGGATGTTGCCGTCGGTGTGTTTGATGGTGTAGTAGCCCATCTGACGGTAGCCTGCGATCAGGCGCGCCAGGTAGGGGGCGACGAACTCGCTGAACTGGGCGGGGCTGAGGAAGGGGCCGGTGTTGAAGCAGTAATCGCTGCAGAGGGCCAGGCCGTCGAAGAGGCCCTGGCCGGCCAGCAGCGCCATGGCCTCGAGCTGGGCGTCCACGGCGCGGGCCTGCTCGTCTTTGACCGCCTGGGGCTCGTCGGCCAGGCGGTAGCAGAGCTTGACCATCTCCTCGCCATCGGGGATAGCCAGTGTAGCGTCGCCGTGGCGGCAAAGGAAGAACTCGTCGCCGCTCCGGGAGCGGATCTCCTCCGCGATGCGCCGCTCGCCCTCGGGCATGCCCTGCGGCGCGTGTACAAAGATGGCCGAGTGGCCATAGCGCCGGGCGGTGGCGATGTAGACGTCCGCGCAGTCGGCCACCTGCAGGCGCTGCTCGCGAGGGCTCATCTGGTGCCACTGGGTGAAGGTGCGGTGCAGGGGGTGGACCTTGCCCAGGAGCTCCATGGTCAGGAAGAAGACCAGCTCAAAGGTGGGCACGTGCCCGGGCGGCTGTTTGCCCTCCAGGGCCATGATGAAGCGTTGGCGGGGGGTGAGTGCGCGGGTTGCCTCCATGGGGCCTCTCTCCGGCAGGATGCGAATGGGCGACCGTCGTATTATACCAGAAGTGCGCCTGCCGCACACTTGCGGAGGGGTGTATCCCAAAATCGTCGGTGAATTTGCTGGCCACGGCCGCTGTGAGAGTCATTCTGAGCGGCAGTGACGGCCAGGCAGCACCGGGGCGCCAATTCCAGCGAAGAATCCTTGCTTGCGGTGGCGCCAAACCACTCCAAGCGTGCCGCCATGGCTAGCAAGGACTCTTCGCTCGCTTGGCGCCGGTCTGAGAGCTGGCTGCAGGAGCCGCTCAGAGTGACAAGTGGGCCTCGCGCCGCGCCGAGCGGCTGCGCCCCCTCCGACGGCCACAGTTAGCGCCGACGACTCTGGGATATACCCCTTGCGGGCCAGCGTCACCGTCTCCCTGAGGGGCATTGTGAGTACCCCAGGGCTCACGCAGCCCTGTGCCAGATAAAGGAACTTGCTGCGACCAGGGCCAGCAGCCGGGTGTTGTGCTCCGCTCGCTCCCGGCCCAGCCCCTGCTTCTGCCCCTTCCCGCGAGGCGGGAAGGGGGCCAGGGGGATGGGCGCTGCATCCAAAGCCACCTGCGCCCGGAGTGTTGCCAGGCACTCTTGCGTGCCGTCGCGCCCGTTGACGGCCTGGGCGATTGGGCGCATACTCCTCTGGCCCACTGGACGGCCGGCGATGGATGCCATCGCGGCCACAAAGGAGGACTCGCCTATGGAGACCACGGCCCTTTTCGCCACCCCCGACCTCTTCCAGGCCCGGCGTGTGCTGTGCGTGCAACCCCACTACGACGACAACGACATCGGCGCCGGGGGCACGGTGGCTGCCCTGCGCGCGGCAGGCGCCGATATCCTCTACTTGACGGCGACCGATGACCTGATGGGGGTGATCGACCCGGCGCTGCCTGCCGAGGTGGCGGCGGCGCGTTTGCGGGCCGAGCAGGAGGAGGCCGGCGCCATCATCGGCGTGGGTGCGCACTACCGCCTCGGCTACCCCGATGCGGGGGCCTATGACTACTTGAGCCTGCGCCGCGACATCATCCGCCACATCCGCCTGCTGCGGCCCGACCTCTTGCTCACGGTGGACCCCTGGCTGTCCTACGAGGCGCACCGCGACCACCGGCAGGTGGGCCTGGCCACGGCCGAGGCCTTTGCCCTCTACAACCTGCCGCGCCTCGCCACCGACCCGCAGGTCGATGCCGCCTTTGCCCCCTACGAGATGCTGGGCATCGGCTTTTACTTTACGGAGGCGCCCAACACTCTGGTCGACATCACGCCCTACCGCGAAACCAAGTACCGTGCCCTGGCCTGCTATCGCTCGCAGCTCACGCCCGAGGCGGTGGCGCAGCTCACTCTCCTGCTCGACCTGAAACAACGCGAGTATGGCCAGCGCAAAGGGTGCGCCTACGCGGAAGCGCTCAAACTGCTGAGGCCGGGTGCGCTGCACTGCAACGTGGATGCCCGGCGCATGTGATGGCAAGTGCCCATTTGACGGCTCTCGCCGAATGTGCTAACATTCACAATGTGCACTGCCAGCGTTGCACAGGTATCCCGGTGGCGCCCGAACCGCGAAGGCTGGGCAAAGCCTCCGCGGTTTTTCTTTTGGCCACTGTGACCTGCGGCAGTGCGCAGAGTACCCCGGCGGAGATGCGGGGGCGTTTGTCAAAAGGAGGATCCAGGCAATGGGAGATCGGGTCGTCGGTCGGGTGAAGTGGTTCAGTCGTGTGAAGGGCTATGGCTTCATCCAGCCAGACGTGGAAGGTGCCGAGGACGTCTTCGTGCACTATTCCGCCATCGCAGGCGAGGGGTTCCGCAACCTCGATCAGGGCGAGCGCGTCGAGTTCACCATCGAGGATAGCGCCAAGGGGCCCCAGGCCGTCAACGTGGTACGGCTGCCGGAATAGGCTCCGGAAGTCAAACCATCAAGCCCCGGCCGATGCCCTTGGCCGGGGCTTGTTCTTGGCTGGACAAACCTCTGCACATCTGCTACGCTACAGATACAGGCGATGGTGCAGGCCGGACGGATGGGCCGGCGAGGTGGCCGCATGGGCAGCAAGGGCCGTTCGTGGCATGCGCTCGCAGTCCTGCTTTCTCTTGTGCTCGTCGCTTTGCCTCCGGCGGGCTGTGCGGCTGGCACCCCGGCCGAACCTTTCCTCCACGTGGGCCGGCAGGCCTTCTACGCGCTGCGTCTGGGGGGCCACGCCATCGGCTACACCACCTACCGGGTGAGCGGCCGCGAACGCCAAGCCGGCCGCGATCTCTTCACCGTCGACTCCAACACCTTCCTCCAGGTCGATGTGGCCGGCCAGACGCAGCGGGTGTACTACTGTGCCACCAGCGTGTGGGCCGGCGACCTGGCTCCGCAGCGCTATGAGTTGAGCATTGCCCACAGCGGCGGTGCCCTGGAGCGGGTGACGGCCGAGCGCGGCCCTGCCGCATGGCAAGTGTCGCTGGAGAGCGGCACCCTGCGCCAGCAGGGGGAGGTGCCGCTGGCAGAAGCTGCATATCTGCTCGACAACAACCTCTTTGAACAGTGTGCCCTCCTGATGGCCGCCCTGCACCTGAAGCCGGGCGAGACCCGGACGGTGCAGGTGCTCGTGCCCCAGATGGCTACCGGCCTCACGCTGCAGATCAGCGCTGGCTCCGAGCTGGAGCAGGTCGCGGTGGGCGGCGAGCTCAGCCGCTGCCGCCGCGTCACCGTGACCGGTGAGCAGCTTTCGACGATGCTCCTGTGGCTGACGCCCGAAGGCGAGATGGCGCGCCTGGAGATCCCCGCTCAGGACCTGACCCTGGAGAAGAGCGACGAGAGCGTGCTCCACGAGGTGCAAAGCGTGAGCCTGGCCCTCTTTATGGAGGGGCGGTCCACTCCCTCCAACGTCGAGTTCAGCGCCTTCTGGAATGTGGACCGCCTGGTGGCTCAGCTCGAGGTCAAGGTGTTGGGCGAGAGGGTAGACCCTGCGTTCCTTTCCGATGCCCGGCAGACCTTTGAGGGCACAGTGGAGGATGGCTGGGTGCGCGGCCGGGTGGAGACACGTCGCGTGAGCTATGCAGTGGAGCGCGCGCCACGCTTTCCGGTGCACCCGAGCACCGATCCCGAGCTTGCTCGTTACCTGCGGCCTGAGGACGGAGTGGAATCCGACGACCCGGCCATCGTGGCCAAGGCACAGGAGTTGGCCCGGGGTACCACCACCACCTGGCAGGCGGCGCGGGCGGTGGCCGATTGGGTGCACCGCAATATCGCCTACGAGATCACCGCCGGCGGGGCCCGTGCCTGCCTGGGCACGCGCCAGGGCGATTGCGGCCCCCAGACGCGCTTGGTGATGGCCATGTGCCGCGCGTTGGGCATCCCTGCGCGCATGGTGGGCGGCCTGATGTACTCCGGCGGCCGCTTCGGCCAGCACTACTGGGCCGAAGTGTACTTGGGCGAGGCCGGTTGGGTGCCGCTCGATGCCACGGCCGGCGAGTTTGCTGACCTCGATGCCACCCACATCCGCCTGTGGCGGATGGGCACTGTGGAGGCGCTCAACGTCGAGGTGCTCGACTCTATGGACCGCGGGCTGGGGGCCGGCCCCCTGCCACGCCGCGCCCCCGATCTGAAGGGTGGCGAGCGCTATGTGTACACCTTCCTGCTGCAGGGGCAGCCGAGGGGAACGCATGTCTGGCAGGTGTTGGGGGCCGAAACCCTCGACGGCGCCGATGCGGTGCACCTGCAGGCGAGCCTGACGCTCGACGTCCCCGAGCTCGCGGTCACAGGCACTCGCCTGCTCACGCTGGCTGACCTGTGGGTGGATGGCGACGGCCGGCCGCAACTCTACCGGGCGCGCACCAGCCTGGGCGAGGAGACGCCGACGGTGGAGGCCCGTTTCACTGCCACGAGCGCCCACGAGGAGGTCAGCGCCCATGGCCAAGAGGTGGCCAAGGACGTGCCCTTGCCCGCCGACGTCTTCCTGATGGCGAACAACATGGTGGGCTGGCGCGCATTGATCTACCGTTGCCTCAAGCTGGAGCCGGGCCAGAGCCTGGTGGTGCCGGTGTATGTGACGGAGGGGCTGGCCGTCCAGGCCCTTCACCTCAACGTAGGGCCGCAGCTCGAAGAGGTTACCGCTGGCGGGCATAGCTACAAGTGCCTGGCGGTGCAGGTTCCCGAGTTCGACGAGACCGACTATGTGACGCCCGAAGGCCTGCTGGTGCGCATCGCTCTCCCCGCGCAGGAGACGGTCGTCGACCTCCTGGAAGAACCCTAGACAGGTGCCTGGAATTGGCTATAATCATGGCATCATCGTTCCAGCGCAAGGAAGGGAAGAGACGTGTTTCAAGCACCGCGAGGGACCCAGGATGTCCTTCCTGAAGATCAGCCGTACCTGGCCACGATCGAGGCGACGATCCGCCGTCTGACCGATCTCTACGGCTACCGGCGGATGGACACGCCGATTTTCGAGTCGACGAGCCTGTACGTGCGCGGCATCGGCGAGGGCACCGATGTCGTCGACAAGGAGATGTACAATTTCCAGGATAAGGGCGGCGATTCGCTGACCCTGCGGCCTGAGTACACCGCCGGCATCATGCGCGCCTATTTGGAGCATGGCATGCACACGCGGCCGCAGCCGGTCAAGGTCTACTCCATCGGGCCGATCTTTCGCTACGAGCGGCCGCAGGCGGGCCGCTTCCGCCAGCATACGCAGGTCAATTTCGAGGCCATCGGCGAGGGCGACCCGGCGCTCGATGTGGAGGTCATGTCGCTGGCCGCCCAACTCTACCGCAGCCTGGGCTTCGAGGGCCTGTCGTTCCAGGTCAACTCCATCGGCTGCCCCGTGTGCCGGCCAGGGTACGTGCACAGCTTGGTCGAGTACTATGAGCAGCATCGCCAGTCGATCTGCCCCGATTGCCAGCGGCGCCTGGCGCGGAACCCGCTGCGCCTTCTCGATTGCAAGGAAGATCGCTGCCAGCCGGTGATCGAGGCGGCGCCGCGCATGGAGCAAAAGCTCTGCCCCGAGTGCTCGCGGCACTTTGCGCTGGTGCTCAACTACCTCGACCGGCTTGGCCTGTCGTACGTGCTGAACCATCGGCTGGTGCGTGGGCTGGACTATTACACGCGCACCGTGTTCGAGGTCTGGGCCGGTGGCATCGGGGCCCAGAACGCCGTGGGTGGCGGCGGTCGCTATGACGGCCTGGCCCAGGCTTTGGGAGGGCCGGCTACACCCGGGGTGGGGTTCGCCAGCGGCATGGAGCGCATCGTCATGCTCATGCGCCAGCAGAACCTGGCGGTGGCCGCGTCCGCCGAGCCGCCGATCCTGGTGGCTGCGCAGGGCGACGACGCCAAGGCAGTGGGCGTCAGCCTGGTCAATGCCTGGCGCGAGCAGGGGGTGGGGGCGCTCCTGGCCTTTGGGGAGCGCAGCCTGCGGGCGCAGTTGCGGCAGGCCAACCGCGCGGGCAACCGCTACGTGGTGATCATCGGCGCCGAAGAGATTGCCAGCGGCGTCGTTGCGGTGCGCGACATGGCCACTGGCGAGCAGGAGAGCCTGCCCCTCGCCGGCGTGGTCGACGCCTTGCGCACCCGCCTCCAGACCACATAGGAGTCGGATGGCTGACCTCTGTGATGATGGCGCGGCAGTTGCGCCCACGGTCAGGCGTGTGCGCCGCGTGGGCATCCTGACGCACCCACGCCTGCCCGAGTCGATAGAGATTGCCGGCGACGTAGCGGCGCGCTTGGCGGCCTTGGGCGTCTCGGCGGAGACGGGCTCTCGGCTCGACTCGGGGCCCCTGGCCGACCAATTGCTCACCTTTGACTGCCTGATCACCCTCGGTGGCGATGGTACCATCGTGCGCGCGGCGCGGGCCGTGGCCGGCACGCCGGTGCTGGTGTTGGGCGTGAATCTCGGCCAACTGGGCTTTCTCGCCGAACTGCAACCCTCGGAGTTGGGCGCCAGGCTCGAGGCGCTCGCCCGCGGTGAGTACCGCATCGACCGGCGCGCGCTGCTCCGGGCCATCCTGGACTCCCAGGAGGGCGAGCGCGGCGCCTACGATGGGCTCAACGACGCGGTGGTCGCCCGGGGCGGCAAGGTGCGCGTGATCGCCGTGACCGTTGCCGTGGATGGCCAACTGTTCGCGACCTACCGTGCGGATGGGGTCATCGTCGCGACGGCCACCGGCTCGACGGCCTACTCGCTCTCGGTGGGGGGGCCGATCCTCGCGCCCTGTCTCGATGACTTGATCATCATCCCGGTGGCGCCGCACCTGGTGCCCACGCGGGCGCTGGTGGTCCCAGGGTCGAGCACCATCCGGCTGCAGCTCTGCACGGGCTATCAGGCTGTGCTCAGCGTGGATGGCCAGGTCGACCGCGATCTCTCGGGTGGCGATGTGGTCACTGTGGTGCGGAGCCCCCGCCAGGTTGGCTTCATTCGTTTTGGGCCGCCCGAGGATTTCTATGGTACCCTGTTCCGGAGGCTACGATGGGCAACGCGCCAGCAGTAGGCGAGCCCGAAGCCCTGTACTGTGCCAACCATCCCACTGTGGAGACTCTGCTGCGCTGCAGCAAGTGTGGCAAGCCAATCTGCCAGCGCTGCGGGGTACGCACGCCTGTGGGCATTCGCTGTCGCGAGTGTGCCCAACTGCGCCGGCTGCCGATGTATAGGGTGGGGCCGCTTCACTACCTGCTGGCGGCCCTGGTGGCGCTGCCGGTTTCCTTCGTGGCGGGCCTCCTGATGCAGCAGGTGGGCATCTTCATCGCCCTGTTCCTGGGGGCCGCCGTGGGCGGCCTGATCGCTGAGGTCGCTTACCGGGTGACCCACAAGCGTGGCAAGGGGCTTGCGCTCCTCGTCTGTGGCTGCATCGTCCTGGGCGCCCTGGCATCCAGCGGGCTGGCGTTTATCCTCTGGCCCGGCATGCCTCTGGCGATCCTCGCCAACTGGCAAGCGTTGGTCAGCTTGCTCACGCGGTTCAACGTCGTCTATGTCGTGCTGGCTATTGGGGCGGCCTACGCGCGGCTATACTAGCCTGGGATCCCACTGCGGCTCCGCCCGGCGCCCCAACAGGCTGCCCCAGGAGTCGCCGGCAGCCCTGCAACAGCCCGGCCGTGGGCTGGGCCCCGGAACAGGATGGGTGAGCAATGTTGCAGGAACTGAGCATCAGCAACTTTGCCATCATCGATCAGGTGCGGCTCACCTTCGCGCCGGGCCTGAATGTCTTCACGGGCGAGACCGGTGCGGGCAAATCGATCATCATCGATGCCGTGAGCGCCCTCTTGGGTGGGCGGCTGTCGAGCGATACAGTGATCCGCGCCGGTGCCGAGAGAGCGCTGGTCGAGGGCATCTTTGTCCTCTCGCCTGGCGAGGCTGGGCTCATCAGGCCGGCTCTCGAGGAGCTCGGGCTTGACGACGACGAAGGTGAGCTGATCCTCAGCCGCGAAGTGAACCGTTCGGGCCGCAACGTGTGCCGGGTGAACGGGCGGGCGGTCACCGTCGCCGTTCTGGAAGAGTTCGGGCAGCGCCTCGTCGACATCCACGGCCAAGGCGAGCACCTGTCGCTCCTGCGGGTGCGCGAGCATCTGGGCTACCTGGACCGCTACGCTGGCCTCGCTGAGGGGCGCGCCCGGCTGGCCGAAGCGGTGGGCCGGTTGCGCGGCGTGCGCCAGGCCCTTCAGGATTGCCTGCGCGACGAGCGCGAGCTGGCCCGGCGCATGGACCTCCTGCAGTTCCAGGTGGCAGAGATCGAGGCGGCCCGTCTGGACCCTGCTGAGGAGGAACAGCTCCTGCAGCAGAGGATGCGGCTGGCCAATGCCGAGCGCTTGCAGGAGCTGGCCAACTCGGGCTATGCCCTCTTGAACGGCGGCGAGCAGCAGCGCCGTGCGGTGCTCGACCTGCTCGGGGCAGCGGTGCACGACCTGGCCCAACTGGAGAAGCTGGACCCCGCAGTGGCCCCTCACCGCCAGGCAGTGGAGGATGCCCTCTACCAGTTGGAAGACGTGGCCCGTGCCCTGCGCGTGTACCGCGACGGCATCGAGTACAGCCCGGCCCGCCTCGAGCAGGTGGAGGAGCGGCTCTCGCTGATCCAGGGCCTCAAGCGCAAGTACGGAGAGACGGTGGCCGAGGTGCTGCGCTTTGGCGCGAGCGCGCGGGCCGAGCTCGAAGCGATCAGCCACAATGAAGAGCGGGTGGCTGAGTTGCGCGAGCAGGAGGAGGCGCTGCTCAAGCAGGCAGGCGAGCAGGCGGCCCGGCTCTCGGCTGCCCGGCAGGAGGCTGCGAACCGCCTGGAGCGCGCCGTGGAGGAGCAGCTCGCCGAGCTCAAGATGGAGGGGGCGCGGTTCGTGGTGGCCATCGAGCGCACCGAGGACCCCGCGGGCGCGGAGATCGATGGCAGACGCTGGGCGCTCGACGCGACCGGCGTGGACCGGGTCGAGTTCCTCATCGCCCCCAACCCGGGCGAGCCTCCCAAGCCGCTGGCCAAGATCGCCTCGGGCGGCGAGGCTTCGCGCCTCATGCTGGCGCTCAAGAGCGTCCTCTCGCAGGCCGATTCGGTGCCGACCCTGATCTTCGACGAGATCGACGCGGGCATCAGCGGCCGCGTGGGCACGCTGGTGGGCCGCAAACTCTGGAACCTGGCGCGCAACCACCAGGTGCTCTGCGTGACACACCTCCCCCAGATCGCCAGCCTGGCCGATTGCCACCTCAGTGTGAAGAAGAGCATCGTGGGGGCGCGGAGTGTGACTCAGGTGCGCGCGCTGGCCAATGGCGACCGCGCCCAGGAGCTCGCCGGGCTGCTCGGCGGCGATGGCACGGGAGCCTCGTTGCTCAATGCCCAGGAACTCCTGGCGCAGGGGCTGGAATGGAAGCAGCATGCAAGAGGAGCCAACGATGATTGACGAGAGGCGTCTGATCGCCTGCTTTATGGATCTGGTGCGTATCGATAGCCCATCGGGGCAGGAGCAGCAGGTTGGCGAGCATGTCATGGGGCTGCTGCGGGCCCTGGGGGCCAGGGTCGAACAAGATGCGCTGGGCAACGTCCTGGCGCAGCTTGACGGGCACGGGGAGCCGCTGCTCATCAACGCCCACCTGGATACGGTCACGCCCGGCAACGGCGTGCAACCGGTTATGGAAGGGGGCGTCATCCGCTCCGACGGCCGCACCATCCTGGGCGCCGATGACAAGTCGGGTGTGGCCATCGCGCTGGAGGCCGTGCGTGCCGCCCAGGAGCAGGGCATTGCGCTCCCGCCCCTCGACATCCTGTTCACTGTTCAGGAGGAAGTGGGCCTGAAGGGTGCGAAGGCTTTCGACGTGCGGCGCCTGCGGGCACGGCAGGGCATTGGCCTGGATAGTGGCGGGCCTACGGGCACGGTGGTCGTCTCCGCGCCTTCACAGGATACGCTGGAGGTGGTGGTGCACGGTGTGGCGGCCCATGCCGGCGCGGAGCCGGAGAAGGGGGTCAGCGCCATCGAGGTGGCTGCCGATGCCATCTGCCACATGCCCCTGGGCCGCATCGATGAGGAGACCACGGCCAACATCGGCGTCATTGCCGGCGGCCGGGCCACCAACATCGTCTGCGACCGGGTGGAACTGCGGGGCGAGGCGCGCAGCCGCAGCGCAGAGAAACTGGCTGCGCAGACTCGGGCCATGGTGGCAGCGTTCCAAGAGGCAGCGGCCAGCCGCGGGGTTGCCGCCGAGGTGCAGGTGAACCACGAGTATACCGCTTACCGGCTGGAGCCGGAGGAGCCGATCCTGCGCTTGCTGGCTGCGGCCGCGGCCGAGGTGGGGATCGGGCCGACCTATGTGCCCTCGGGCGGCGGCGCCGATGCCAACATTCTGAACGCGGCGGGCATCCGCGTCGCCAACTTTTCCACGGGCATGGACCAGGTCCATACCACCCACGAGCAGATTGCTGTGGCCGAGATGGTGCGCGCTGCCGAGTGGCTGCTGGCCTGCCTGCGCCTGCGGGCCGAGGGGCGCGCCTGACATTGGATCACCTCCATCCCCGGCACTTCAGGGGCGGACAGCGGAACGTTTTCTCTCTCCCCCGCGGGTTTCGGGGGCGGACAGCCGAACGCATCCCCTCTCCCCCGCGGGGGAGAGGGTTAGGGTGAGGGGGGATTCTGCGCCATGGCGAGCCTTCGGATGGGCAGAAAGCGTCTTGCCGAGGCCCTCAGGTGGCCGCTGGTGAGGCCTTTCACCCTCACCCCCGCCCTCGCCCTCGGAGGGAGAGGGGAAGCTGCAGCCCTGTCCGCGTCTCAACCCCCGGCAGAGGGGGCGGGGCTCCTGGCAACCGCTAGAATACCGTTGTCCTACAAGGCGTAGTGCTTTGGGCGCCAGCCGGCGCGTTGTAGAGGGAGGGTACTCCATGGGAGGCATCGAAAGCTGGGGCATGGCGGTGATTGCCGGGGTGCAGCAACTCGGCAGCCCCGCAGCGGACCTCTTCTTCAGGCTCGTCACTCTCCTCGGCGACGAAAAGTTCTACCTCGTGCTGCTGCCCCTCGTCTACTGGTGTATCGACAAACGTGTGGGCATTCGCCTGGCCATCCTGGTGATGGCGTCAAACGTGCTCAACCTGTGGGTCAAGTACGCCTTCGACCTGCCGCGCCCCTATCGCTCGCCCGAGGTGGCCAGGATACGCCTGCTGGGCAGCGAGACGGGCCCGGGCTTTCCCAGCGGCCATGTTCAGTCGGTGACGGTGACTTTCGGCTACCTGGCCGGATGGGCCCGTCGCTGGGCCGCCTGTGTGGGGGCGACGGTGCTCGTGGTGCTGGTAGGCCTCTCGCGCATCTACCTGGCCGAGCACTATCCCCACGATGTGCTGGGTGGGCTGGCCATCGGCCTGCTCGTTCTGGCTGCCTTCACCTGGGCTGCGCCGCGGGTCGAGGACCTCTGGCGGGCCTGGCCGGGCGTCCTGCGCTACGCTCTGGCGCTGGGTCTGCCCTTGGTCCTCTTGGCCGTGCCGGTGCTGTTCCTCGGCGGGCGTGGCGCCGAGGACGCGGCCGGAAGCCTGGGTGCCCTGGCGGGCTTTGGGCTGGGCGGGCTGATCGAGGCCGAGCGGGTGCGCTTCTCTGCCCAGGGCGCACCCACACGGCAGGCGCTGCGCTTCCTGCTCGGCTTTCTCCTCGTGGGTATCGTCTACTTTGGCCTGAGCGCGCTGCCGCTGGAGGGTGCCCTGTGGCGCTTTGTGCGCTATGCGTGCGTGGGGCTGGTGGCCAGCGCGGCGGCTCCGTGGCTCTTTGTGCGGCTGCGGCTGGCTGGCACTGACGGCGCGGCGCCGGTGGCCCAGGCCGCGTAGGCCGGGTTTTTCGGGCAGACCTGCGGCACCCTCGCGCGGGGCTCAAGCCGCTGCGCTGAGAGCGCCGAGCCTCCTTGAGGAGGCTCGGCGCTCTCAGCGCTTTGTATTCTCAGCCCGACGGCTCTAGCCTCGGGCGTCGCGCTCCGGGGGTTCACGCGCGCAGGAGCACCAGCCTGGGCAACCGTGCAGGGGCCTCTTCGCTTTCGGCGACGGCGTGATAGGCGACGGTCCACGCTGCCGAGTAGAAGACCAGGTAGAGGCCGTGCAGGAAGCTAAAGGCCACGACGAGCAGGAGGAAGCAGGGCAGCGCGGCGAGCGCGGCGGCGGCGAGGGAGTGCGAGGCCGCCCAGAGGGTGCTCGCCATGCGGATGATGGCAAAGAGGCCCAGCAGGTTGAGCAGGGTGAGCAGCAGGCCTGCGGCCAGGCCGGCGCCGAGCAGGGTGACCCACAGGGGCGCCGCCCGGCGGAGGTTGCGCCGCACCATGCGCGGCCCCTCGCGGATGGCGGCGCCGGCGGGCCGCCCTTCGAGCAGGCACCTGCGCAGAATGAACTCGTAGGGCAGGTTCATCGCTGCAGCCAGAGGCAGGGTTACCAGGGCGACCATCGGCCACAGGCTGCAGATGATCTCGGTGAGCGCCGAGGCCTCGGGTGAGGGCCACAGGAGGGACAGGGCCGCCGGCGCTGAACACTGGGCCAGGACGATGCCCACAGGCAACCCAGAGAGCAACGCAATGCGCACCACGGCCCTGAGGCAGCCCCAGCCGGCACGGACCCCCTGCTCGATGCTGGTGCTGCCAGAGCGTTCGATCTCGCCGACCATGCGGACCATAGCCCCCTCACTCAGGTAGCTGGCGATGGCGGCCACCCCCAGCCAGGCCAAGAGCGCGGGCACGGCGGCCAGGGTGCTGCTGTGCTGGGGAAGGGAAGGCGACGCGGCGGCGCCATCGATGGGCAGCGACCAGCGGAGCACGAGGAGGAACACCTGCGGATAGGCGACCGCCCCGCCAATCAGGACGACCAGGAAGCCAAATGGCCAAAGCAGCCGGTAGTGCCCTGTGATCCATGCTGCGCGCCTGATGATGTACCAAGAGTCCATCCTATGCCTCCACAGCCTGGCGTTCGCCGCCCGGCCCTGACTGCCATGCCGTCGCAGCAGCCAGGTGTAATGCCCCCAGCTCTGCCCCTGCGCCGGTGCCGGTGTGCGGGGCCCCCTGGGATCTCGCTCTCTCAACGTTAGTCTCTCGGCGGCTGCGCTTTCTTTCGGGCCGGCGAGGGGCAGCGCGCCCGCTGGGCCACGGCACGGGCGGCTTTTTACGCAAAATGAACGGCGCGAAGGGGGAGGCGCTCCGCCCGCCGTGTCGGGCACCCGGGGGCAGAGTTCAATCTGGGGAGGTGTCTGGCCCGACCGCGGTCCCGGAGTCCCGAACGTGTTCAGGCCGTGTTGCGCAGTGGCGTGTAGGGCGATGTCTGGCGCCACGTCGCAGCACGGCCCCAACAAGTTGGGGAGTCCGGGATCGGGCTTGCCCCCAAAAGTGCGCCGGGCAACCGGCGAGGGAGCCCCATCGGGGCGGGTTTGTGCTATAATCCTCTGGTTCTGTGGCGCCCCGGGTTGGTGCGTGGGGCGCGGCTGGCCGAGGCGTAGCTTTGGGCCGGGTCATGGGTTGTAGAGTCGTAGCTGGTATGTCTCAAGATCGCTGCTAAGGGAGAATCAGAGGGCGATGTGTGCGTTGCGGATTGTGGTGGACGATGGTTGCGAGGTGCCGCCTGACCTGGCGGCGCGGTATGGCATCAGGGTCGTTCCCCTGGTGGTGCGCTTCGGCGATGTGGTGTTTGATGATGGCCGCCTGAGCCTCGACGACTTTTGGGCGAGGGCGCGCAATGGGAGCCATCCGCAGACGTCGCAGCCCGCCTCGGGCACCTTCCAGCGGGTCTTTCAGGAGCTGGTGGAGGCCGGCGATGAGGTGCTCTGCATCGTGATCACCAGCAAGCACTCTGGCACCTTCAACTCGGCGTGGCTGGCGGCGCAGCAGTTCCCGGGCAAGGTGACGGTGTTCGACTCGCTCTCGATCACCTGGGGCTCGGGGTTCCTCGCCCTCAAGGCGGCTCAGGAAGCGGAAGCGGGCGTGCCGCTGCCCGAGATCCTCAGGCACCTCGAACGTTACCGCAGCAGCATCCAATTCCCCATCCTCTTGAACACCATCGAAGACATCCGCCGAGGCGGCCGGGCCGACCAGTTGATCCCCATGGTGGAGCGTCTGCTGCAGGTGTTCAACATCAAGCCGATCCTCACCTTTGTCGATGGGCAGCTCAAGATCCTGGCTACGGTCCGCTCGTATGAACGGGGGTTGAACCGCCTGCTGGAGCTCATGGCCGTGAGGGCGCCCTACCAGGAGCTGGCGCTCTTTCACACGCGCCAGCCCGAGGCCGCCCTGGCCTTCGCCGAGCGCCTGGCGAGCCACCTTGGCTTCCCACGCGAACGGCTCTACGTGAGCGAAGTGGGGCCGGTTCTGGCGACCCATGCCGGGCCGCAGGCCATGGGGGTGATTGGGGTGCCGGCGGGGGTGTAGGCGGGGGGCGTGAAACGTAATGCGTGAAACGTAATGCGTAAGGAGGTCGGCCACCACAGGTGGCCGGCCTCCTTACGCATTACGCATTACGTTCTACGTTTCACGTCCCACGCATCACGGGTAGATGCCGCGGATCATGGTCGCCTGGGCCACGCGGTCGATGGCCAGGATGTAGGCGGCCACGCGCATGTCGACCTTCTTCTCTTCGGAGATGCGAACCACGTCATTAAAGCTGCGCACCATGATCTCGCGCAGTTGGACGTTGATCTCGCGTTCCTGCCAGAAGAAGAACTGCAGGCCCTGCACCCACTCAAAGTACGAGACCGTCACGCCACCGGCGTTGGCCAGCACGTCGGGCACGACGAACACGCCCCGGTCGTAGAGGATCTCGTCGGCCTCGGGGGTGGTGGGGCCGTTGGCGCCCTCGGCGATGATCTTGGCCTTGATCTTGGCGGCGTTCTTCGCGGTGATCACCTTCTCCAGGGCCGAGGGGATGAGCACGTCGCACTCCAGCTCCAGCAGCTCCTCGTTGGTGAGCCTGTCGGTGCCGGGGTAGCCGACGACCGTGCCGGTCTCCTTCTTGAAACGGATCACATCGCGGGCATCGAGGCCCTTGGGGTTGTAGATGCCGCCCTGGCTGTCAGACACGGCGATGATCTTGGCGCCCTTGTCCTGCATCAGGTAGGCCGAGATCGAGCCCACGTTGCCATACCCCTGCACGGCCACCGTGGCCCCGTCGAGGGGGATGTTCCGGTACTTGAGTGCCTCGCGGGCGGTGAACATCACACCGCGGCCGGTCGCCTCGGTGCGGCCCAGCGAGCCGCCGATCTCCACCGGCTTGCCGGTGACCACGGCGGGGGTGGAGTAGCCGCGATGCATGGAGTAGGTGTCCATGATCCAGGCCATCGTTTGGGCGTTGGTGTTGACGTCGGGGGCGGGGATGTCGCCCTCGGGGCTCATGAGCACGGCGATCTCGGTGGCGTAGCGGCGGGTGAGGTTCTCCAGTTCACTCTGCGACATCTTCTTGGGGTCGCAGACCACGCCGCCCTTGGCGCCTCCGTAGGGAATGCCGACGACTGCGCACTTCCAGGTCATCCACATGGCCAGGGCGCGCACCTCGTCGAGGGTCACATCGGGGTGGTAGCGGATGCCGCCCTTGGTGGGCCCGCGGACGGCGCTGTGGTGGACGCGGTAGCCGGTGAACATCTTCACCGAGCCATCGTCCATCTTGACAGGGAAATTGACGGTCAGCTCACGCTTGGGGTAGCGGAGCATCTCGCGGATGCCGGCCTTGAGGGGCAAATAGGCCGCGGCCTTGTCGAACTGGGCCACCGCGATTTCGTAGGGGGATCGCTCGTTGTTTGCCATGGGGTCAACTCTCCTTGTTTGGCCCGCCACACTGCGGGTCCAGACCAAGACCGGACGGATACGCCATCACAGCCGCGGCGATCCTGCGGCTGCACTACACGTGGAGAGACGGTGGGGACCACACGCCCACCTATTGTCAGACATTATACGCTGATATGGCTGCCAGACGCAAAATCGGCTTTTCCGGTTCAGCCCTGGGCGCCGCCGTTGCGGCGCGCTTCAAGGGCCTCCTGCAGCGCCTCCTGGGCAACCTGCGGGTTGGCCTGGCCGCGGGTAGCGCGCATCAACTGGCCCATCAGGAAGCGGAACACCTGCTCCTTGCCGGCCAGGTAATCGGCGGTGGGGCCGGGGTTCTCGCTGAGGACGCGCTCGGCCACCTCGCGCAGCAGGGCGCGGTCGGAGAGCTGGGCCAGGCCGCGAACCTGTGCGATCTCCTGGGGTGCCTTGCCGGTGGCGAACATCTCGCCCAGCACGGCTTTGCCACTGGCAGCCGAGAGTTGCCCCGAGGCGACCATGCCCAAGAGCGCCACCAGGCGCTCGGGGGTGACGGGCGAGGCCTCGATCGGCTTGTCTTCGGCACGAAGCAGGCGGAAGAGTTCGCCGGTGAGCCAGTTGGCGATCATCTTGGCATCGACCCCTGCGCCCGCCAGCGCTACCGCCTCCTCAAAGTACTCGGCAACGGCGCGCTCGGCCGTCAACACCCCGGCATCATAGGCCGATAGGCCATACTCCTGCTGGTAGCGCCGGGCCTTGGCGCCCGGAAGTTCGGGCAGGCGTGCCCGGATCCCCTCCACCCAGGCCGGGTCCAGCGTCAGAGGGGGCAGGTCGGGCTCGGGGAAGTAGCGATAGTCGTGGGCCTCTTCCTTGGTGCGCTGCTCGAAGGTCATCTCGCGCGCTTCGTCCCACCCCATGGTCACCTGCTCGACGCGCCCGCCTGCCTCCAGCACCCGCGTCTGGCGTGCGATCTCGTACTCCAGGCTGCGCAGGACGGCGCGGAAGCTGTTGAGGTTCTTGATCTCTACCTTGGTGCCCTGCTTTCCCTCGGGGGCCACCGACACGTTGACTTCCAGGCGCAGAGCGCCTTTTTCCATATCTCCCGAATTGACGCCCAGGTAGCGCAGGATCGAGCGCAGATGGGTGACGTAGGCGTAGGCCTCTTCGGGGGTGTGCATGTCGGGCTCGCTGACGATCTCCATCAGAGGCACGCCCGCGCGGTTAAAGTCGACGAGCGTGCAATCGCCAGCGTGGGTCAGCTTGGCGGTGTCTTCCTCCAGGTGCACGCGGCGGATGCGGACGCGGCGCCGCTCTCCCGCCACCTCGATCTCCAGGGCGCCGTTGGAGCAGAGGGGATGGTCGTACTGCGAGATCTGGTAGCCCTTGGGCAGGTCGGGGTAGGGGTAGTTCTTGCGGTCGAACCACGACACCTCGGCGATGCGGCAGCCGAGGGCCAGGCCGGTCAGCACCGTATCGGCGACCGCCTTGGCGTTGATTACCGGCAGCGCCCCGGGCAGGCCCAGGTCGACGGGGCACACCAGGGTGTTGGGCGGCGCCGCGGCATAGTCGGCGCGGCAGGCGCAGAACATCTTGGAGGCGGTCTGCAGTTGGGCGTGTACCTCGATGCCGATGGTTGCCGTGAAGGGCATGGCGATCTCCCGGTGGCCGGCCGACCAAGGTCGGCGCGACGCAAATAGTCGGTGGCTGACGAGTCCATTATATCGCCGAGCGAGAATTCATGTCAATCGCGCGATTTGACGACGGGGGCAGGGGGGATATACTGGCAGCAATGCCACCGGCGGCCGCCGGTGGCATTGCTGCGCGGGCGGTTCGGGGAATGGCGCAGTGGGCCTGCACAGGTACCTCTCGGCGCTGAGGATGGCCGGTGCCCAGCCACCGTGGCTAGCTGCCCGCCGACCTGGATACGCGAAGGAGTCCGTATGACCACATCGTCGAATGCGATCTCACGCACAGCGGGCGCGCGCCCGTTGCCACAGCGTGTTGGGGCAGACCTGTCGCTGGCGGCGACCGACTCGGAGGTGTATGCAGCCATCCGGGCAGAGGAGCGCCGCCAACAGGAGACTATCGAACTCATTGCCTCTGAAAACTATGTGAGCCGGGCCGTGCTCGAAGCTCAGGGCTCGATCCTCACCAACAAGTATGCCGAGGGGTACCCGGGGCACCGCTACTATGGCGGGTGCCAGTGGGTCGATGTGGTGGAGCGCCTGGCTGTGGAGCGGGCACAGGCCCTGTTCGGCGCGGAGCATGCCAACGTGCAGCCCCACTCTGGCTCGCAAGCCAATGCGGCAGCCTACCTGGCCCTCCTGCAGCCGGGCGATACGGTGCTCTCGATGAGCCTGGCCCACGGCGGCCACCTTACCCACGGCAGCCGAGTCAACTTTTCCGGGCGCCTGTACCGCTTCTTCTTCTATGGCGTGAGCCCTGAGACGGAGCAGATCGATTATGACGAGGTGGCGCGGCTGGCCCGCGAGCACCGGCCCAAGCTGCTGCTGGCCGGGGCCTCGGCCTACCCGCGCACCATCGACTTTGCGCGCCTTGCGGAGATCGCGCGCGAGGTGGGCGCGCGCCTGATGGTGGACATGGCCCACATTGCGGGCCTGGTGGCGGCCGGGGAGCACCCCAGCCCCGTGCCCCACGCCGATGTGGTCACCACCACCACCCACAAGACCCTGCGCGGCCCGCGCGCCGGCATGATCCTCTGCCGGCAAGAATGGGCAGCAGCCATCGACAAGGCCGTCTTCCCCGGCACCCAGGGCGGCCCCCTGGAGCACATCGTGGCGGCCAAAGCGGTGGCCCTGCGCGAGGCGATGAGCCCCGATTTCGCGCGCTACCAGCGCCAGGTGGTGGCCAACGCCCGTACCCTGGCCGCCGAACTCGCGGCCCAGGGGCTGCGCCTGGTGTCGGGCGGCACCGACAACCACCTGCTCCTGGTTGACCTCTCGTCGACCGGCCTCACCGGCGCCCAGGCCGAGGCTGCGCTCGAGGCGGCAGGCATTGCCTGTAACAAGAATCTGATCCCCTTCGACACGCGCAGCCCGCGTGAGACGAGCGGCATCCGCCTGGGCACTGCTGCCATCACCACCCGAGGCTTCCGCGAGGAGGAGACGCGAGAGGTGGCGCGCCTCATCGGCCGTGTGCTACGCGAGCCCAACGATGCGGCCGTCTTGCGCGCGGTGCGCCGCACGGCGCAGGAGCTGTGCAGGGCCTTCCCCATCCCGGGGCGAGGGAGCTGAGGGGGCTGGGGCGCTTGAGGGAACCGGGGGGGAATCATCGCCCGGGGACCCCGAGGGCGTTCCGTCATTCCTCTAGTTCGCTCGGGGGTACACCGCCTCCAGGCGGGGGCCGATGCGCTCCCAACCATAGCCCCGTTCCACAAAGGCGCGGGCTGCCTGCCCCAGCGCCCGGCGCCGGCTGGCATCGGCGAGCAGCGAGGCAACCGCCTCTGCAAAGGCCTCCGGCGTGTCGGCCAGGAGCGCCTCGCGCCCGTCGCCCACGCCCAGGCCCTCCACGCCCAGGCTGGTCGAGACCAGGGCCTTGCCCATCGCCATCGCTTCGAGGACTTTGAGCCGCGTGCCCCCTCCGACGCGCAGGGGCACCACGTAGGCGTCGGCGCCGGCGATGTAGGGGCGCACGTCGTCGACGCGGCCGGTGATGGTGATGCGCGGCTCGGCACGCAGAGGGTCGAGCCGCGGGGAGGGCGACTGGCCCACCACGTAGAAGCGCATATCGGGGTCTCGCTGCCACAACAGGGGCAGCACCTGTTGTGCGAACCAGAGCACCGCGTCGATATTGGGGCGAAAGTCCATCTTGCCGGTAAAGGCCAGGCTGGGGTGGGCCAGGCCGGCGAGGGGCGGGAAATCGGGCCGGTAGGCCTCCAAGTCCACGCCGTTGGGCACTACCACCGGAGAGAGGCGTGGGTCGAGGGCGGTCAGAGCCTGAGCATCAGCCTGGGAGACGGCCACGAGCCCGTTGGCGCGGCGGCAGACGGCGCGCTCGAAGCGGCGCAGCCTGCGCCACTGCACCAGCGAGTAGGCTGCCGCCGGCCAGCGCTGTGGGCGGCGAAGGTCGGTGAGAAAAGCGCGCTTCTGCAGCACATACTCGGCGTTGTGGTCGTCGAACACCACGAAGGGGTGGGGCGGCTGCAGGCCCCACAGGTAGGGCGCCATCTCGATGCCCTCGACCTGCAGGATATCGAAGGGCTCTCTGGCCAGCCCGGTGGCCAGCGCTCGCGCATACTCGGGGCTGAAGAGGCGCCAGGCCATGTCGGGCCGCGCTGAAGAGAGCAGGGTCCAAAGGCGACGGGCCATGGAGCGCTCGGGCGCAGGCACGGTGCGCACCGTATGACAGAAGGCCTGCAGGTGGGCCAGATGCGACGGCCGCGCGTCTGCGCCGGCGAAGGACAGAAGCGACACCTCGTGGCGGGCGGCCAGGTAGCGCAGGAGGTGATAGTTGCGCAGGCTCGTCCCCTGTTGTGGGGGGTAGGGGAGCTGGGGGGTCAGTATAAGGATGCGCATCGCATCATAGCCTGAGGCAGCGCCCTGCGGCCAGCACGTTGCAGATGACTGGGCTCTGCAGGATGCAGAGGGCCGCAGAGAGACAGAGAGCCGCAGAGCGAAAGCAATGGTTCCTGAGGAGCCGCCTCTGCGCTTCTCTGCTCCTCTGTGGCTCTCTGCGTCTCATGAAACGCGATGGTGAGCGGTTCTTCTGGGGACGTCGGCTTGCTCAAGTGCTGTGCCTCTATGCTTGGTTGGCCACCCGGCGGTAGAGATCGAGGGTCTCGCGGGCCGAGCGCTCCCACGAAAACCAGGCTGCGCGCTTGAGGCCTTTGTCGACCAATTCCTGGCGCAGGCTCTCATCGCTCAGCAGACGCCAGATGGCCACTGTCAGCGCGTCGGCATCGAGCGGGTCAAAGACCAGCCCGGCGTCGCCCACGACCTCGGGCAGGGAAGAAACGTTAGAGACGATCACCGGGCAGCCGCAGGCCATGGCCTCAAGGGGCGGCAGGCCAAAGCCCTCGTAAAAGCTCGGCAAGACGAGCATGCGCGCGCTGTTGTAGAGCCAGATCAGCTCGTCGTCAGACACACGGCCGAGAAAGTGCACGCGGCCGGTCAACCCCAGGCGGTTGACGAGCCCGTACACCTCATCGGTCAGCCAACCCGGCGCCCCCGCGAGCACCAGATCGACCTCTGGGTGATAGTGGCTGAGGACCTGCTGGAACGCGGAGAGCAGCGTGGGGATGTTCTTGCGCGGCTCGATGGTGCCCACAAAGAGCACAAAGTCGCGCGCCAGGCCAAAGCGTTGCTGGAGGCGCTGCATGGAGTCTCCCCCGGGCAGCCGCTGAAAGTGCCGGCGCGGTGCCTCGTAGACCACGGTGATCATCTGCTCGGGCACGCCCAAGAGGCGAACAATGTCGCGCCGCGTGCTCTCGGAGACGGCGATGATGTGGTCGGTGTGGCGCACGGCCTGGTCGATCTGCCCGTAGTAGCGGGCGCTGGCCTTGGTGAGGAACTGGGGGTAGAGCAGGAACGCCAGGTCGTGGATGGTGATGATCGAGCGGCAGCGCCGGCGGAACGGTGGAATAAAGTCGGGGCTGTGCAGCACGTCGAGGGGCATCAGGCGCAGTTCCATCGAGAGCAGGGGCTGCTCCAGGCGATGGTGGCTCGGCGTCCATACCTTCCGGGTTTGAAAGTTGGCCTGGGAGACGAGCTCGCGCTGATCGCGCCGGCTCTGCAAGATGACGAACTGGTCTTCCTTGTCGACAGCGGCCAGGGCTCGCATCAACTGCAAGCAGTACCGAGCCGTGCCTGCCTGGTGGTAGTAGACCAGACGCGCATCGATGCCTACCCGCATGGGTCGTGTATCCCCCGCAGCATCAATCGATCCTTGTAGAGAAGACCAGTGGCCACACCGCCCGCGCCGCCCATGGCCCGCGCCAGAGTGGCTCCCCCGGCAGAGGCGCCCGCCCGGAGCCAGTGTGGGCCGTCTATGCGGCCCACACTCAATCATACCATTGAGGGGAAGAACCGTCAAGAACTTGACGAGTCCTCACACCCTCCAGCGCCAGCAGGCGCGCCTTCATCGGCAGGCCAGCGCCAAAGCCCACCAACCGCCCATCAGAGCCCAACACGCGATGGCA
>Ga0272448_1002575_pt1 | contig 22487 bp, 16 predicted proteins | sample YNPCB0191_FD_202220 | JGI IMG/M metagenome (GOLD analysis project Ga0272448, IMG submission 202220) | Hot spring sediment microbial communities from Yellowstone National Park, WY, United States - YNP-CB-019-1 | ecosystem: Environmental > Aquatic > Thermal springs > Hot (42-90C) > Sediment... | reverse complement strand
GAGTTCGATCCCTTTCCGCCCGGTGGCTCGACGCTCATGCCTGCGTCCGGTACGGTTACGCTTCGAGGGCCGCGAGGCCGCCTCAGCGTGCATATGGACTGGCATCGTATGCAGGACTATCACAGCCACGTAGACCCCCTCAACTTCGTCATTGCCGCCGATGGCTACCTCGTACTCTCGGAGCTGGGCTACCATCTCGGTCATCCGCTCCGATACATCATCTCCGAACGAACGGCTGCCCACAACACGGTCACGATCGACCGGCAGGACGCCAGCCGGCATCATCAGCGCGGAACGCTCCATCACTACGTTCATGAGGGCGAGGTACAGCTCGTGGAAGCCTCGGTTCCCGACGCCTACCCCGCGGCAGATCTCTACCGACGAGCGGTGATCCTTGTAGGGGACCGCTACGTGGTGGACATCTTCCGCGTACTCGGCGGACGGACGCACGATTATGTGCTACTCAGTCGCGCCGACAGGAGCGAGTGCTCGCTCGAGCTTGCAGCGCACAGGGGTACGGTCGCCGATCCCGAGAGTGACTATGCCGGCTTCGAGCAGCTCGATCCATCCCCGTGTTCTCCGTCTTCTCCGTACGAAGCGATGCACAGCCCGCTGATCGGACGGGCAACGGAAGCATTTACCGTGGGTTGGGTCCAAAGGGATCGGCCCGACCTCACGACGCGCGTACATCACCTCTCCGCAGCGGGATCGGAGGTATTCATTGCCAAGGCACCGCACCGCGATCGCCGGCGCAACATGGAGCTCCGGACGGACGAGGTCCTGATCGTCCGCCGGACCGGAGCACCCCCACTCGCTTCCACCTTCGTCAGCCTCATCGAGACGCTCTCCGGGACCACCCGCCCGGTTGAGTGCGTGCGGCTGGTTGCCGTCGAATCACCCGACGAGTCTGCGGTAGCCGTCGAAACCACCCACGACGGGGGGACGGACCTGCTCATCCATGCGGTGACGCGCGGCCCTCACTGCGTCGCGTCTCATGGGATCGAGCTCCGCGGGGTCTTCGCGGCCATCTGCCAGCGGCGCGACGAAACCAGGATCACGCTTCTCGGTCGCACCCTGAGAGGGCCGTTCGGCGAGGTCCGCGCGCCTCAGCCTCAAGCTGCACAGGTGAGCGAGGTTGACATCCAACGGGGAGTTCTGGTACTCGACCCGCCCCTGGAAAGGCCGGATAAGCTCCGGGGCCGGTTCGTCGCCGTTCGCGGTCGAACGGGCCGAACGGAGCACTGGCTGGCGGCTTCGGCGAGTTGCGACGGACGGTTGCTGTATCTCGACCTCGACCATTCAGCGATGCTCACGATGCAGGGCCGAGTGGAGTCCGTCAAGAACCCGCGCCGATTTACGACCGGGCTCGACCTGTGCGAAGCGCCCCTGCCGGGTACGCCTATCCGGATCGGGCCGGTCGGCGATTTCCGCTCGCCCCGCTTCCATATCGAGGTCGCAGAGCAGACCGGCTCTCCGCTCCGGATCGGCGGCACGGCGGAGGCTCTTACGGTACGGACATTCTACATGCACTTGGATCGCTCCGCGAACCTGTCGGTGGATGATGTGGGCAAGCCCTTCTGGGCGAGCGGGATCGAGGTAGGTGACTATCTTTTCACTGAGCCCGTCTTGCAAACAACCATTCGCGGCTCGTAGCCATGTCCGCCCGCCCCCCACACTTATCCCTTGCTTTTCCGAGGTCGGTTGAATGCACAGCAGGACCAGGCTAATATGGTCGCCGTAGGCAATGAGGACACTGGCTGTCTCCGCAAGCATCGCTCTCGTGTTGACGGGCAGCTCCCTGGCCGGGGACGAAACACCTCTCCGCGTCCAGGGGCCGGCGTTTGCCGAGGGGCGGGCGTGGCGTGACCTCAAGGCGCAGGTAGCCTTCGGCCCTCGTGTCCCCGGCACTCCTGCGCATCGCAAGACCCGGGACTGGCTCGTCGAGCAGCTCTCCAAAGCCGGGGCCAAGGTGACGCTCCAACCGTTTTCACACGTCTTGCGCAAGCGAAGCGTCGAGATGTGGAATATACTGGCCGAGATTCCCGGAACCGGCGCCGGGCCGACGGAGCAAGTGTTACTGGCCGCCCATTGGGATACGCGGCCGACGGCCGACAAAGATCCCGACATCGAGAACCGTAAACTGCCGATTGACGGAGCGAACGACGGGGCTTCGGGCGTCGCCGTACTCCTCGAGATCGCAAGGCAACTCAAGGCAAGTCCCATATCTCGCGACGTGGTGATCGCCCTCTTCGACGGTGAGGACTACGGACCGTCCTCGGCGGACATGTACCTGGGGTCGAAGTACTATGCGAACAACCTGCCGGCGAAAAAACCCGACTGGGGTATCCTGCTCGACATGGTCGGCGACAAGAAGCTGACCATCTACCGCGAACCGAACTCGGAGCGATATGCCAAGGTTGTCAATGATCGCATCTTCCGGGCTGCGCGGGAGCTATGCTACATTCGCACCGGGCACGGCTCGGGTTTCGTGAACAGTCTCTACTCAATCGCTCTGGACGACGACCACATCCCGCTCAACAACGCGGGCATTCCGACAGCAGACCTGATTGACTTCGACTACCCGGCCTGGCATACGTTGGGGGACACGGTAGACGCATGCAGTTCCGAGAGCCTGAAGATAGTCGGACGTGTCGTCCTCCAGGCGCTCCGCTCGGAGTAGCCGGCGGACTCGCCTAATCGGAGTCAGACGCGTCTGACGGCGCCGACGCCGGAGGTTGCATCAGACTATCCTCGGGATTTCGCGCTTCATCCACTCGAGGCACTTGCGATAGCCCACGGCTGTGTCCTCTCGCCCTTCGTACTCGGCGCACCACACGCCGTCGTAGCCGGCCTGCTTGAGGCAGCGCACGGCATAGACAAGCTCGATCTCGCCCTCGCCGAGCACGGCACCGACATACTTCTGTCTGGAACCGGTACCGTCCTTCATGTGGGTATGGAAGACATACGGGGCCAGAATACGATAGTATCTCCGGATGGTCTCCAGATCATGGCCGAACCAGCGATAGTTCATCGTGTCGAGGTTGACGCCAACGCAGCGCGAGCCGACGGCCTCGATGAGGGCCAGTTGACGGTCGCCGTCGTTTGTGCACCAACCGTGATTGTCCACGGCGAACTTGATGCCCATCGGCTCGGCGAACTCGCAGCACCGCTTGAGGCACTCTGCCATCGAGTCCACCCAGCGCCACTCGGGCACGGTGTCCTTCGGGGTTCCGCCTTCCGTTCGAAGTGTATCGGTTCCGAGTAGCTTGGCCAGAGCACAAACCTTGCGCGTCCGCTCGACCTGCTGCCGGATGACCTCGGGATCGCTCTGGATGAAATCGTTGCCCAGCGAGAGGGCACCGGCCTTCAGCCCCCGCTTGTCCAGCTCCCTGCGGACCTCCTCCGCCTTCTTCATGGAGCCCGCCTCGGTCTCCTTCCAGACGTCGCCGAGCCAGACCTCGATGTACTCGAACCCGGTCTCCCGGCAGTAGTCCAGAAATTGTTCGAACGAGAACTGCGCAAGGTTGTAGTGGATCACGCCGAACTTCATCGCTTCGTCCTCCAGCGGTTCTTGTGGGCCGGCACGCTACCGGTTATCTCGGAGAGTATACGGGGCCGCTCTCCCCTGTGCAAACACATGGGTGCTCGTAGCCCCTCTACCACGCATAGCGCGCACCCAGATCGAAGTCGAGGGCGTGCGAGCACCTACCGTGGCGGACGGGTTTGGCTCGGTGCGCACGATCTGGTAATCTAAGTTCATGCGAGCGCGGAGTGGTTTGATTCTGCTGCTGGCGGCTGTTGCCGGGCTTGCCCAGGACACTGAGCGGCTACGAGAGCTCTGCCGAACACTCGGCGACGAGAACGAGAAGAAGCGTTGGGCCGCGGCCTGGGAGCTCGTCAAGGCCGGGCGGGACGCAGTCCCTGTGCTTTCCGAGATTCTCGACGGCGAGTGGCTGCAGGGACGACAGATGGCCGTCTGGATTCTCGGCCAGATCAAGGAGGGCGACGTCCTCCCGATCCTCGCCAAGGCGCTGCACGACGGGGACGAGCACGTCCGCTGGAAGGCAGCGGCCGCCCTCAAGGATCGCGGCGAAGCCGCACTCCCAGTGCTCATCGAGGCGCTCAAGGGCGAGAACATCCAGGCAAAGTGGTGCGCCGCCTGGACGCTCGGCGAGATAAAGAGCGCCAAGGCCGTCGAAGCCCTCGCCAATGCTCTGGGCGACGCCGACAAGGACGTTCGGTGGAAGTCCGCCGTGGCTCTCGCACAGATCGGTCCCGCCTCGCTCGCCGCGCTCGAGGACGTCCTGAAGAGTGGCACGCTCGAGGCGAGACGCTGCGCCGCCTGGGTTGTCGGCGAGATACTGTCACGCCAGGGCCAAGGACCTGAATACGCAGAGTCCAAGGCTAAAGTCGAACCGCTCCTCTCCATTGCACTCAAGGACGAGGATGACGAAGTCCGGGGCAAGGCGGCCTCCGCGCTCGGCCCATTGGTTCTTTCGGGAAAGTACGAACGCAACTCTGAACAGTTCGTTCGGCTGCTCGATCAGGCCTTGAGCGACGAGTCCACAGAAGTTCAGCGGGACGCAATCCTCTCCGTGGCGCGGGCAGTGCACAACGTCGTGCTCACCTCCGCGTGCGTGAAGACGAACGAGATTGTTGACATAACGCTGCCCGCGGAGGCCAAGGGTGCAGAGCTCGTCGCCACGGTCTACGATCCGAAGTGCCGAGCGACCGAGCGGCGCGGCTTCTTCGGGAAGGGATGGACCCTCCGGCTCTCGCCCGATCAGGAAGGAACCTGGGCCGTTAAGCTCGTCCTCGGCGGCAAGACGTTTTTCGCCAGCTTCGAGTGCAAGGATTTCTCGCCACACGAGCCGCTCTCCATCGCCGAGAAGTCACCGCGTTTTTTCGCGGCTGGCGGGACGCCGCTCCATCTGATCGCGGTTCATTCGCCTTCCCTGAGGGACCTATCCGACGGGGCCAAACTGGACGGGTTCCTCTCGCGGATCTCCGAGGCGGGAGCCAATTGCGTGTGTGTCTCGCTTCTGGGGGCGGGGGACGCGGGCACGGCTCACGTCGCCGATGGCAGGGTCTCGCTCGACGAAGCCGCAGTCGCCGGGCTCGAAAACCTGCTTCGCCGCTCGCTCGACCGCGGTGTATTCGTCAAGATCGCGTTCGTCGAGGAGTTGCCGAACTGGCGGAGCCATTGCCTGTCGGGCCTATACGAACGCCCCCAGTCCCTGTTCCACGAGAGGTCACTCGACGTCCTGCGTCCGGTGCTCAGCGAGCTGGTGGCACGAACCAGCGCGTACCCGAATGTCTTCTACTCGCTCGCCGACGCCCTCGGCTCGAACCAGAGGACGAAGCCGAATCGCTGGCTCGGTGCTGCTCTGGAGATCGTTCGCTCGACGGGCTGCACTCGTCCGATCGGAGCAGGCTACCTGAGTGAGAACTCAGCGGACGAGCGCCCGCCAAGGGAGTTGGACTTCCTGGTACTACCAGCCCCTGGACCTCGCTCCGACAAACCGGTCCTGAGAGAACTCCCCCGAGGCGACGAGACGCTCTGGCTTTCGTTCTTCGGCTCGGCCGGGACGTGCGTCCCTGCCCTCCCCGAGGGGGTAGGCTACGACCTGTTCCGGAGCCTGTCCCGGCTGGTCCGGGAGATCAGGTTCTGGGAACTCGAGCGAGACGACGAGGGTATCCTGCTGGAGGCACCGCGCTTCTCCCGGTATGCAGCCGCTGCCTCGGGGAGGGAGACCGTCGTCTTTATCAAGGTGCGGGAACCGGGCGGCGTCCTCAAGCTCGGCCTGCCCGTCGGTGGCTATGAGCTTTCCTGGTACAACGCGGAGACCGCACGGCCCCTTGCCACCTCCAAGGGACAACAGAACGAAGGCGCGATCGAGGTGAAGCTCCCCCAGGCGGGTAATCTCCTGGTCCTCAGGGTCACGATCACGCCGGTGCAGTCGGCGAAGTGACAGCGGAGTTCCCTTGCGTAACCGGCTGCAATCAGACCTTGAGCCTGTAAAGTTCCTTCGGATTGTCCCAGAACCACTTGCGGGCGAGTGCGAGCGCCTGTGTCTCGGTCATCTGACGGCGCTCGATCCGCTTCGCCAAGACGCGGGCGACATCGTCGCGCGCCATTGCGAGATGGCCGTAGACCTTCTCGACCGGCAGGCCGTAGTCGCCGCCGAAGGCGAGCAGCTTGTTCATCGGGACGAGATCAATCGCCTCGTCGAGTGCGTCCATTGCAAAACGCTGGGAGATGATGTGTGTCCAGCAGAAGTTGAGCCAGACATTCGGGAACCCCTTGCCGAGCATCAGTGCCTCCCGGACCCATGGATAACCGACGTGGTAGATGTCGAAGCGGGCCCGTGGGTGGCGCTGGAGGATCGGAATCATGTGGAGCGGGTCGAGCGTGCGGAAGTCGCCCCAGTAGCCGGTATGCACGCAAACCACGAGGTCGTTCTCGGCTGCGATCGCGATCGTCTGATCGACGATGTAGTCCCGGAGCGGGTTCGGGACCGGAAGCCGTGCGACCGCGCCGTTTCGGAGGCTCTCGAAGGCGCCGAGAGCCTCGTCGCGTTTGGGCTCCTTGTACGGATTCGAGACCATCTTCAGGCCGACCGCTCCCTCGGATTTCACGCGTGCCACGTACCGCCGTACGGCGTCGAGGTGGTCGTCAAGCGACCGGATCGCGTGGCCCCGATCGAAGGACGGACGCGAGAGCGACTGCCACGTCTCGACCTCGTAGATGAGCGGCATCACGGGTGTCAGGAGCGGCGAGTCGAGTTCCGTCGAGCCGCACTGGGTCAAACACGTGCGGATACCGCAGGCGTCTTTGAGGACGCGCTGGTAGATGCCGGGCGTGTTGGCCTTCTGCATCGCCTCCGAGATCGCCTCGCAGGTCTTCTCGCTTATGTCGTCAGCTCCGTAGAACTTCTGGGCCGCAATGAGGGCTGCACGAGCGTAGGAAGCCCAGCGAATCTGCGCCCAGTGCGGAGCGAATATCTGCCACCGGCGCTCGAGCGGGATGTTGCGATTGAATAGGCTCTGGTACTCCCCGTCGCTCATCCCCGCCACGATCAGATCCCCTCGAGTGTAATGAGCGAATAGGGTGAAGACGTCGACCTGGGAGGCCACCCGGTTCTTCTCGGGGCCGAGGTGCTCGTGGCAGTCTATGATCTCGAACTTGGCCAGTTCCTCAAGGAGGCTCTTCTCCAGTTTCCCGCGCTCCATCCTAACCCTCCCTCGAAAGTGGCTCGAAAGCGGCCAAGTCACGCACCCGGCCGCATCGAGCAGCCTCGGGCAGGAGCGCCTTCTTTGCAGATCTCGCGTGAATCACACCTGCCCAGCGTGGAGCACACAAGCTTCTTCCGGACACGACGGCCTGCGTCGGGTGCCCGGAGTCTCCAGCTCACTGCTTCTTGAAGATGAGGCTTGCGAGGCACTTCTCGATCAGGTCGCTTGACTGATCCACAAACTTGGCGTTGCCCGCAACAGTTACGCTCCAGGCAGTCGAGTCTCGCACAAGTACGATAGCGACCCGCTTGATGGGCTTGCCTTTGTCGTTGACCGTCGAGAGCGAGTACTTCACCGCCGGATTACCGTCAACCGTGAGCGCCTCACGGCCGAGGACCTTCGCCTGTCGGGCAGGCTTCTTCTCGAAGTTGCTCACGATCATGTCACAATACTCGTTCGCTGTTATAGCTTTCTCCAGCTTCTCGGCGATCACAGTCATGTAGATCCAGCGATCCGGCGCTCGGATGGAGAGGAGCATCTTGACGTTCGGAGGCAACTTCTTCGCCGCAGCTTCGAGTTGCTCCCTCGGCGGCTCTTCCCACGTCGAGGGTATGAGAATGCTGAAGCCGTTTACCTCATCGACGTATTCGCTCAACTCGCCCTCTTGGGCTTCCACGGGCTTCTTCGCCGGACCGGCGCAGCCCGTGAGAATCAAACAAGCCATCATTGCCAATCCGCAGGGTACTATGTACCTCATCGCTTCTTCCTTTCCCTGAAAGAATACCCTACAGTGGGAACCGGTTCAAATCGGTCGCGGCCGCTGTACGCTTGCGAACCGTCCGGCTCACCTACGGGTTCGTAGAGGTAATCGCGACCGACTTCGGAGACCCGACCTTCTTGCGGGTGAAGGCGAAGTGGCTGGCCGCATCCGTTGTGGCATTCCCCTTCGGCTTCGGCTTTACGGAGGCTCCCTCGATGCCCACGCCGTCGAGCTGCAGCGTCCCGGCAAGACCGGCCTTGCGGATCTGCTTCAGTTCCTTATCGGTGAACTTCCTGAAGATGACAATCTCGTCAAGTCCGATACCGGCGGGGATGTCGAAGCTCCATGAGCCGGCCTCGTCGAGCGTACCCTCGTAGCTGACTCCGCCCGCATTCACTCCCACCCAAGCGCCGACCGCGTCGACCGGGTTCAGGGCGAGTGTCGCCACGACAGTGACATTTGCGCCCACGGTCGTGAAGTGCCAAACAGGCGACCATGGGGTTGTCCCGGCTGCGGTCGTTGCGTTCACGCGCCAATGGTAGGTCGTACCTTGTGCGAGGCCATTGACCGTCCGATGAGCAACCACGATCCCGGCCTGATCGAGGACGGCGGGCGGACGTTGGCGGCGGTGAGTGGGCGATCGGCAAGCATGGCCGAGGAGAGGGTGACAGCCAATCCTGCGCCAACCAGCGCAACGACAAACCGACTGCGAATCGTCATACACCCCTCCAGCGACAGACGACACCAGTTTCGGAGGATCGGATCGAGGAGCGTGCTACGCTACGATCTCGCCGGCAAGCACGCGACCGACCGTGGCGGCATCCACGCTCTCCTGTTTGAGGAGAAGCTTGACCAACTCCTCCATGGCGGTGCGCCGTTCCGCGAGGATCCCCTTGGCGCGCTCGTAGCAGGTCTCGACGATCTTGCGGATCTCGGCGTCAATTGACGCCATCGTCCACTCGCTCATGCTCTGGACGCGCGTGACCTCGCGGCCGAGAAAGAGATGCTCCTCGTTCTGGGCGTAGGAGAGCGGGCCGAGTTGGGAGTCCATGCCCCATTTGCAGACCATCATCCGGGCCAGCTCCGTGGCCCGTTCGAGGTCGTTCTGTGCTCCGGAGGTGACGTCTGCGCAGAAGAGTTCTTCCGCTGCCCGGCCGCCGAGCGCGACGGTGATGTCACCAAGGATCCGCTTCCGGGAGAGTAGGTAACGGTCTCGTTCGGGGAGGTGCATCGTAGCTCCGAGATGTGTTCCTCGGGGGATGATAGTAACCTTATGAATGGGTTCGACGTCCGGTACCAGCTTTGCGACGATAGCATGGCCGCTCTCGTGATATGCGATGATGCGCTTGTCCTCCTCGACGATGATGCGGCTCCGCTTCTCCGGCCCCCACTGGACCTTCTCGCGGGCTTCCTCGAGGTCAGCCGGTTCGATCGCCTGCTTGCCCTTGAGCGCAGCCAGGATCGCCGCCTCGTTGAGGAGGTTCTCCAGGTCGGCGCCGGAGAAATACGGGGTTGACCGGGCGAGTGTCGAAAGGTTGCAGGTCGGCGAGAGTTTCTTACCGCGTGCGTGGACTTTGAGGATTTCCTCACGGCCGCGGACGTCCGGCAGGTCCACGACGACCGTCCGGTCGAACCTGCCGGGGCGCAGGAGCGCGGGGTCGAGGACGTCGGGCCGGTTGGTGGCAGCGATGACGATCACCTTGTCGTCCGTCCCGAAACCATCCATTTCGACGAGGATCTGGTTCAGTGTCTGCTCGCGCTCGTCGTGTCCGCCGCCGAGGCCGGTACCGCGCCTACGGCCGACCGCGTCAATCTCGTCAAGGAAGACGATGCAGGGTGCAAGCTGCTTGGCGCGGTTGAACAGATCGCGGACGCGCGAAGCACCGACGCCGACGAACATTTCCACGAAGTCGGAGCCGGAGATATTGAGGAATGGCCGGTCGGCCTCACCGGCAATGGCCTTCGCAAGCAGCGTCTTGCCAGTGCCCGGCGGTCCCATGAGGAGAACGCCCCGCGGAACCCGCCCGCCGAGCCGTTCGAACTTCCTGGGGTTCCGGAGGAACTCGATCAACTCCTTGACCTGATCCTTTGCCTCGTCAATGCCGGCGACGTCGGCGAACGTGACGGTCATCTTGTCCTTGTTGGCGACCTTGGCCCTGGAACGCCCGAAGCTCAAGAGCCCCCCTCCTCCTGCCGAGCGCATTTGGCGAAAGAAGAAGAGGTAGAAGAAGAGCATGAGTAGTACGATCGGGCCGATTGTGACAAGCACCGCAGCCCACGGATTTTCGTCACCGCGCGTGTAGATACGAATCTTCTCTCGTTCCTTCAGCGACTCGTTGCGCTTAAGCAGGGCATCTATGATCGTCGGTACGTAAGCGCGGGGGACGGAAAACTGGAGTTTCTCGTGGGTGTCCCTCCGGTAAGCAACGACCTTTTCGCCCAGGATTCTGACGCTCTCCAACCGGTTCTCTCGGATGAGGGCGAAGAAGCTGTCGAGTTCCGGTTTGGACTGGCCGGTCGTAGCGCTTCCTGAAACGGCGAAATAGACGAGGAGCGCAATGGCCACACCTACCCAAATCAGCACCCCCCTCGGGAGCCAGCTCTGGCGATCGTCGTCCCGCACCCTACCACCGCTCGAAAGCGAGGCTCACGACCTTGCGGGCCAGTTCGCTCATGACCTGGTCGCGCGCCCAACGCTCCGTCCGTCCACGGGTAATCGAGTAGTTGGCAGCACGCTGGATGTTCTTGCCCTCATAAAGCACCGTACCGTCCTTCTTCTCGAACTTGACGTTTACGCCAATGACAAGCTGGTACTCCGCGACCTGGTCCTCCCATGCCTCGCGGAGGACCCGGCGCTGGTAGGTCGCAACCGATCCGCTGATGATAAGGTCGGCATCCGCACTTTCCGCGACCTTGAGCGGCGTCTTGGCGTTCATCTCGCGGAACAGCTCCTGGGTGAACTCGAAGTCGGCGTTCTGATAGAGCGTGTCGTTCTTGAAGACTTTGACGGCGTACGTCTTGATCCCTTCCGGCATGGTGAAGTTGGTCCGGTACCCGCAACCGAGGCTCAGAAGAGCCACAAGCACGGCCATTCTTCTCATCTCTGTTCTCCGTATTCTTGGGCAAGTTCCTTCAGTTCCGGCAGATCGAGGGCGCGCCTCGCAATCGCCGCGTAAGGAGTGCCGGGGTGTTGTTCCTTCACGAGCCGAAACACGGCCACTGCACTCTGCACATCGCCATACTTGAGCAGAGCAATGGCCTTGCGATACTCGCTTTCGGCAAGGGTGTTCTCGAAGCTTTTCCGGTAGGCAAGCGCTTGCTCTCGTGTTCTCGGATCTTTTGCATCGGCAGCGGCGCGCACGGCGTCCCCCATGCCGGTTCGAACTCCCGAAACGTCATAGCTCGCTCCGCGGCTTCCTTTCTCGGCACACAGAGCCACCAGCAGCATGGCCGGTTCCCTGAACTCGCTCCGGGGGAAGCGGTCCACAATCTGTCGCGCCTGCTCCCGCGCGACATCGAACTCTCCACGTTCGTAGTGGGTCCGCGCCATCTTGTAGAGGGTATCGTCCGCAAGGGGGCCGTTCGGGTCGAACTTGAGCAATTTCTCGAGGATCGCGAGTCCCTCGTCCGCTCGGGTCACGTCCCACAGCAGAAACTTTGCCGGTGTGTCGATTTTTCTGACGCCGACCTCGTAAAGGAGTTGGATAGCCTCGGCGAAGTATTTCGTGCCTGCGTACTGGTCGAGGAGGATGAGCGCCTGTTGGGACGCTTGGTTGTCACGGTGTAGGGCAAAGGCGCTCTTCGCAATATAGAAAAGGGCGTCCTCTCGAAGAGCATGCGCGTTCGCCTTGCCCTCAGACAACCTCGCCACCTCTTCGAGGCGGCGGAGAGCCTCCCTGTACTGTCCCTGTTGGTACAGGCTGATTCCCTCCTTGAGCAACACCTGCGGATCGCCGCTCAGGAGTGCCACGGAGCAGAAGAACTGCAACATATCCTCACGCGACCCAATAGCCGCGACCAAAGTCCAACTCGCTTCTTAGGAGATTATAACCCGGCTCGAACCCGATAGTCAAATCGCTGGCATACGCAAGAAGCCTCGACGGAATTGTTTTGTTCCCGGCGGTGGCGGAGCGATGCCCGCTGCGAGGCTGTGCGGCGTCGTCACAAGTCCCTCGGTGATCCGGCGCGGGACGCTTCGACTGCTCGATCCCCACTCCGCACTCGGGGTAGTCAGCCCGGACGGGAGCTGGCCTACCAGTTCTGGGCCGAGTGGCTCTTCTGTACCGTCGCGTGCTGATGCCCTCGATTGCGTTCCGTCAGGCTCGCTCGTATACTGAGGGACGTGTGGCGCATAAGGAGTACCAAGGGGCGTCGTCGGACGTCCATGGAAGGGGCCGTTTGCACTTCAGGACGAAACGATCAGGAACGGAGAGATAGATGGCAAAGATCAAGGTAGGCATTATCGGTGTGGGAGACCGTGGCGTCGGGTTCGTCTACAATTTCCGCGAGTATGCCGATCTTGCGGAGATCGCCGGGGTACTCGACACGAACCGCCAGCGCCTGGAGGCGATGTCATATCACCATCGCTTTACCGAGATCCCCCGGTACGACACGTGGGAGAGCTTTACCGCAGGGGCGCACTACGATCTCGTTCTGGTCACGACCCCTGACGACACGCACCCTGCTGTCATCACCCGTTGCCTCGAGGCCGGCTACAATGTCTTTGCCGACAAACCTCTGGCCAACACGCCGGAGGGGCTCCTCCGCATCATGGAGGCATATGATCGTTCGGGGAGGATGCTGCTCATGGGTTTCAACGTGCGCTACCAGAATGTCTCGCGGAAAATGAAGGAGATCGCCCAGCGAGGCGATCTCGGCGAGATCAAGCTGGGAGTATGCCACCACCCCGAGCATGGGATCCGCTACTTCCGCCGATGGCACAAGTTCCGTGCCAAAAGCGGCGGCCTCGTCATCCATAAGGGCTGCCACCAACTGGATATCCTGAACTGGATCATCGGCTCCTACCCGGTCGAGGTTTACGCGCAGGGCGATCTGGCGGTGTTCAAGGGTGCGAAGAAGGGCCGGGTGTGCCACTCCTGCGACGACCTGCCCACTTGCCCCTACGCCCGCCGCTTGGACTACCGTACCGCCCAGAAGCTCAGGGACATGTACATCTCCCCCGCAGCTCTGGACGGTTACCACCGCAACTACTGCCCGATCAGCGACGATGCGGACGTCCCGGACTTCTACCTGGTCACGATTCGCTATGCGAACGGCGCCCGCGCAAGCTATACCGAGGTCCACTTCGCGGGCGAGTCACGGGTGGAATGGAGCTTTTTCGGGACGAAGGCGGAGATGAGCGTCCGCCGCGAAAACGGCCAGCACTACGTTGACTGCATCAACCACCTGGAGGAGGAAAAGGTGATTTACCCGGTGGCCACCGGCAAGGGCGGTCACGGTGGCGCCGATCCGGCCATGACTCTGGATATGATCCTTTCCGTGGTGACGGGTACGTCGCGGATGCCGCCTCCGGAGGCCGGGGTGCGCTCCAGCATTATCGGGATCGCCGCAATGCGCTCCATTGACGAGAACCGGCCGATCCGCATCGAGGAGCTGATCCCGCTTGACCTCGTCCGCCGTCACCCGGACGAGGACCTCCGCCGGGACGCGGCGATGGAGGCCTTGGGATACGCGCATCGCACTGAGGGGTTGGGTTGATTCGCTGGCGGGTCCGCCGGCTCGATCCTCAGGCCATCGCGATCCGATAGCGATAATAGTCCGCAAGCATCCACTTCTCCGCACTGCGCTCGCCGTAGCGGGTCAGGAAGAGGACCACGTCGCCCGTCTCTCTGTCCTGGTAGAAGCGGAAGTTCGAATGCTGCACCTGGGGTGGTTCGCCCGGCTGCTGGCGGTCAATGACCGTGATCGTATCGCGCTTGATGGCGAAGGGCTCTTCGCACACCTCGGCGATGAGGATAGGCGAGCGCGGCCAGTTGCCGTTCGGACGCACGCCCTCGATGCAGAGAGTCCCGATCCAGTAGAGCCGTCCGTCCGTGAAGGACCTGAAGAGCGCGGAGCCGTTGGAGCCGGACTCGAGGGGGGATCCGACGTCGCAGGGTAGCGGCACGGGCTCGCTCCAGGTCTCGCAGTGATCCTCGGAGAAGCTCAGCCACTTGTAGCCGGGTCTCTCGGGGAACATGCCGTTGTCCCCGCGCAGGATCATCGCGAAGCGGCCGTCGCGCAACTCGGCGATCGCCGGTTCGTGGAATCCGCGAGACGTCTTCTCGAGGTCGGGTACGACGGGCTGGCTGAGGTGCCACTCGATCGTCCCATCGCTCCGGTAGTCGCCAAGGATATGCCTGATGACGCCCGCCGGCGCCCAGCAACCCTTGTAGTGCACAGGCTTGCCGTTATCGTCGAGGTAGTGCGTCTGAGCCGGAAACACCAGACGGCCCCGGGACGTCTTGATCGGCCGACAGAAGCTCACGTAGATGCCCCCGGGGCAGTCAAGCTCCAGAGGCATCAGGTCGGACCATGTGCCGCTCGCCGGATCGTAGATGTCGAGGACGACTGCGTAGCGCGTGTCCACATCGAGGCGGTCGTTGGGATGCAGGCTCCTGTCCGTGAGGACAACGAGTCTCTCGGTATCTGGATCGAAGATTGCAGCCGGCTCGGCGTAGCGTACCTTCCCTCCGGCAACGTCGTAGCTCTTCAGGTGAAGCGTAGGGGCGCTCCACGTCCGCCCGTTATCGTAGCTGAACTGGTCTACGTAGTCGTCGAACGCATCCGAGTAGTCCTCGCGCCCCCAGCGGTGCATGAGGATCGGCTTGTCGTTACTGACATAGAGGACGAATCCGGGAAACACGGGGCGCCCGTTGTCGTGCGGGATGAAACGCTCCTTTGACAGTACCTTCATCGCTTTTCCTCCTGCCGGTCGCCAGGGACGGCGGCGTATAACGGAGACACCGATCGGACACCAGCCGTCCCTACGCGGATGTATGCATCACTGAACGGAGCGCGATAACACCCCGTCCAGTTTTCCTCGAGCCGATCGAACTCGCGATTGATCCCACAGCAGCGGATCAGAACGGTCTTGTAGACCAGGAGCATCCCCGCCAGGCAGTAGACCGGGGAAGCTGCGGGGACGGTACGAAACGCACGGTAGGCGACGAGGGTGGCGAAGACGATCCGTGCTGCCGCCATCCAACGAAGCCGAATGAACCACTGGACCTGCTCGGTTAGGCAGGACGATTTCACAAGATGCCGTGCAGCTCCGTACGTTCGGGCCATCATCGCATGATACCTGGGAAAATTCTGCCGTGCAAAGGACCGGCTCGGGCGGCATGTCACTTCCCCTGGATCAGAGCGAGTGCGTCCCTGGCGGCTGACCGCACGCGAGGGTCTGGATCTTCGAGGAGAGCTCTGAGCTTGTCGGTCGCGCCAGCCCAACGGGCCTGGCCGACCGCCCAGGATGCCCAGTAGCGAACCTCTGGCACCTTGTCGTCGAGGAGCGGCAAAAGCGGCTGCAACGTGGGGGCGGCCTTGCCAACCTCATGAGGCGCGCCCCTCCGAGCTGCCACAGTCCCCAGGACACGGGCCGCTTCCAGCCGCAGGATCGGGTTTGCCGAACCGATCAGGTCAACCGCGCCGGTTTCGCCGCAGGCAAGCCGCTCGAGGCCCACGAGATACGGGAGCTTCGGGGATCGTGCATTCACGCACTTGACGATCTCGCCGCACGAACTCTTCTCCCCCAACCTCGCGAGGGCGAGCGCGGCGGCAGACGATCTCGCCGCATCGTCACCGACGAGCAGCCTCGTGAGTTCGTCCCGGTCGTTTTCCTCGAGGTCGAGATAGTCCAGAAGCATCGGAGTCGTGAGGCGCCTCAGAGCCTCCGCCGCTCGCCGTGCGACATCGAGTTCTCCGTCCTCGCAGAGGAGGATTGCGACCTCGACGGCGGCCTTCCCACCCGCATCGATAGCGGACTCCAGGACGAAACGCTTCGTGTCCGGCTCTCGACAGGAGGGGAGACGCTGGCGAATCTCACGGGCATTCTCTTCCCGCAGGATCGCCAGTGCGGCCGCGCACAAGCGAGCATCGTCTGTCTTCAGGTGCATGAACTCGCCAGCGGTTTTCGTCTCCCAATTCTGGATTTTGTGGATTGCCGCGGCCGCCGCACGTTTGACCTCGAACTTCCCGTTCACGACGGCACCTACCAGCGCAGGAAGGAATACGTCCGGCACCTGCTCCAGAGCGCTGAGTTCGGCAATCGCCGCGAATCGTGGCAACTCTTTTGTGCTTATGTCGAGAACTGGCGCGAGGAGTGCCGGATTGCGTCGTGCGAGCACCTTGGCGAGCCCGGCCGCCACGCCTGGCGAGTCGCACTCCCTCAGCGCTTCCAGGAGTCGCGCGTCCGAGGCAAGCGGGGACTTGGTCAATTCTTCTGCGGAGGCCTCTCGCACCTGGACGCTCTCATGGGCCAGTCCGCTGAGGAGGTAAGGGATGCCCGCTTCGAAGCCAGCGAAGGTCCGGGCTGCCGACTGGCGCAGGGCGGAGTCACACTGCACGAGCGCATCCGCGAGCGCGTCGAGAGCCAGTTTGGCCGTCTCACGCCGCTCCGCGACCGAACTGCTGAGAGCTTCCTGGAGCAGTTTGCATCCATACTCGCCGAGGAACATCACGAGCCTCGCCGCCCGTTGCCGCTCGGCCGGGTCTTTGCTCCCGAACATCAGGTTGACGCGGTTCGCTTCGCAGACGTCGTAGTTCGCTCCCGTCCAGACGATGCGGACACCGATCTGGTCGAGAGCGATCTTGGCCTCCGGTCGGAGAGGCGAGTGCTCGTCCTGAAGCAGGGCAAGCAGTGCATCCACGGCCCGGGTCGAGCCGATCCGAGCGAGCGCCTGAATGGCAAAGCGGCGGGCGTCGACCGATTCGTCGCGGAGCGCCGCCACAAGCGCCTCGAGCGACCTCTCCGTCCCGACCGTCATCAGCTCCTGGGCGGCGAAGTTCCGCGCCCAGGGGTGCTCGTGCTTGAGGAGTGTCAGGAGACAGCTCTCCTTGTCGGCAGCCTGTGCGAGCGTGATGCGGGCCGCGTTCAGTACGGCGTAGGAGCGGACGGTGTCTATCTTGCTCTTCGGAAGCGTGGAGACGAGAGCGTCGTGCTCGACGGTCTGGCAGAAGGCGAGCGCTTCTGCGGATGCGATCCGGCCGAGTGCGTCGAGAATCCTTACCCGCCCGGTCCAGAGCCGGCAATCGCCGAAAAGCTTCGCGAGTCGGCTGACTGCCGTCTCGGAGCGAGTCTCGCCGATAGCTTCGATCGAGGCGAGGAGAAGCTTCTCGGAGATCGCCGCGGGCCGAATGTTCTCGTACGCGATGGAGAAGAGGACATCCAGTGTCCGGTCGCCGCCGATCTTGCCGAGGCACTGGATGGCAGAGAGCCGATGACCGACGCGGCGGCCGGCGGTCGCAAGCTCGATCAGTGGCCTCTGCGCACGGTCGCCGTAGGTTACGAGGCGTTTCCAGACCCACTGCGGCCGGAAGCGCAGTTTGTCAATGAGTGCGCTTACAGGATCCGGCGAGACACTGGCGACCATCTCCGCGTAGCCAGCGTGTACGGCTTCGATGAGAGCATCGTCGTCGGGCGTAGTATAAAGCTCCTCGACCATGAGGTCAATCGCGGCCTCGCCCTCGGATTCGACGACATCAATCGCCGAGGGATCGGCGATGAGGCACAGGGCGGCGAGGGAAAAGAACTTCTTCCAGCGTTCCTCCAGGGTGGAGGCAGAGACAAGCATCTCCCGGAGGCGAGGGACGACCGCTGCCCGCAGAGTCCGCGCCTGCGGCTCTTGGGAGGCAGAGGCCCGTTTGGCCAGCTCGCGGGCGGCCGCTCGGCTCACGTAGTAGTTGTTCGCCTCGATGGCTTTCAGGAGACCGTCAGGCGTCAGGCTGGGTATCTCTCTGATCCGGGACAGTTCCTCATCCGTCGGCGGTGGCATCGTTATGTGAGCGAAGGCGATAGAGGAGAGGGCGAGGAGGAGTGGTACAGTCCTCACGCCCGGATTCTAACGCGCCCAAATGCCGCAACCAAACCTCGACCGCGTACCTCCCAGGCGTCAGACATGTCACACAGTACCAACGGCTCGGACGGTGCAGATAGGACTGGCGGACCGCGCGAACTCGAACATCGCGCGGATGTTTGCCTTCGGGACGTCGGGACCGATCGAGGAGGATGGAGCGAGAAGCAGGCCGCCCCTTCCGGCGGCGGCGTGGATACACCGCGCGACCTCGCGCCTTACGCCCACCACATCGGCACGCGGCAACACGCGGACGGTCGAGATGCTTCCGAACAGGATCAGCGGCAGGCCCGTCTTCGCCTTCATCTGCGCCAAACCGGCAAGCTCCATGCCACCCTCCTCTTCGTAGAAGCCCTGAAAGCCGTCAATGCCGAGGTCAATCATCTCGGCCAGGATTCGCTTGTAGTTCGCGTCGGCGTGCCAGACGACCTTCATTCCTGCCTCTTTGAGCGGAGCGATCGCTCGTGCAAGGACGGGGAAGTAGAGCCGTTCGAGCAGTGCGGGCGAGAGGACAGGACCGTTTCGATCGCACAGGTCCGTACCGATCCAGATGAGACGTAGGAGGTTGTGGTCGCTCGTTGCCTTGGCGACAGCCTCGAACGTGAGCCGGGATTGCTCTCCCCAGACCTGGAACATCCGCTCTACACTCTCGGGGTAGAGTGCACAGGCCATGAGGAATGCAGCGTGGTCGAATTCCTCCGTTCCCGTCGGAAAATGAGGAGCGTAGCCGAGGCAGTGGGGGATGAAGAGCATCTCGCCGCTTTCACCCTGGCCGCTCTTCATCAATTCCACGTAGCCGTCGTATGTCTTCTGGAAGTCGAACCGGCGCCGGACCTCGAGAGGCGTTGGGAAGGTGCGAGCGTGCTCGGCCACCTGTTCCGGCGTCGTGAACCTGGGGGTGTGGATTTCGTTCGTAAACCACGTCGGCCGGCCGGCGGCGTCGCGGGTGGTTGTGTCTGGATGCTTCGGCAGGACCGGGCCGAGAATTGCATCGCATCGGAGCCGGCGATACGCCTCGAAGGCAATCTGCCGCGGGGCGGTCCAAAAGTCCGGTGCCCCGGCAACCTCGGCCAGGAACTCTGCGTGGCCAACGAGCCCACCGGCGACGGGAATACGATCCACTTCCTCGAAGTTCAGCGCCTTCAGCGTCCGCTCTATGCCTGTCACCGAGTAGGTCCCCCGGGAGGCCGACCCTCGAGGCTGCCGTGGTGTCAGCTACCCGCAGGTATTATTTCCTGCCCCGTCTCCGCCTCGTGCGCTTCGACGGAGCGGACTTGCTCGCGGCCAGTTCGTTCAAGCGCGCTCTGGCCTCTCGTGCCCCCAAGCCGCGCACCGCAAGCAAAGCCAGCCGGGTCCGCCTACGCAGACACAGCTTCCCTGGCCTGTGTTCCCACCGGTGGACGGCGAAGGTGCTCACGCCGACGAGCTTGGCAAACTCGGCCTGTGAGAGCCGCATCTTCCTTCGGAGGGACCGAATCGTCCTCGAAGTCAAACGCGCCTTCTCGCCTGCCTCTGGAGCAACGCTTGGCGCCTCAGCCGGGCGCTTGGATGCCGCAGCCGCCAGCCGCCTGCTCTCCCGCTCCAGTTGGGCGACCCGCCGCTTTAGCTGGGCAACTGCCCTCTTCAGTGCAAACTTGTCCCGTCGGAGCACATCCGTAGCCACGCGGAGTTCTTTCCGCGCCAACCTCCTAATCTCGTCCTTCAGCACTTTGCCTATATCGGGCATACACTTTCTCCTGCCCCCCATTGGTTTGCTGGGGCGACCTGCTGAGCAGCCGCACCATCGTACAAGAGCGAGCTGCTTCTCCGCCTTGTCCTGTTTCTCTCCTTATTGTTCGGGAACACCCGCCCGGAGTTCCTCCCGTAGCTCGCGATCCGGTGTCTCTATGACTGCGACGAAACCGTGGTCGCCCCATGACTGATCCACCTGGACGTCGAGCCGGTTGATCCCTTTCTTCAGACTCATCTTGACGCGATCGTCGCCAAGGTGACAACCTCTCCCCTTCAGCGGCATGTCCACGAACAGCAGCTTTCCGTTGAGCGCTGCCCACATTCCGTCGTCAGAGCCGAAAACGCCCATGACCTCCGCGGCTTTCGGGGAGTAGATGTAGGTGACGGCGTATGAGATCGAGTTTTTCGGCGCCTCCAGGCGGACGAATCCGTTGTCTGCCTCCATTCGTTGCCACATCAGATTGCCATAGGCCGTCTCCACCTTGCCCGGGGAAGGTCTGGCGAACTTGAGCCGAATACTGGTCCTGGCCTTCGCGTCCTCCGGGACCTGCCTGCCCTTGATAACGCGGATGCCCTGAAGCACAAGCCAGCTCTTGATCTCGCCTCTGAAACCGAGGACGTCGAGGGTATCTCTGTTGACCTTCAATTTGCCGCCGGTTTCTCCAGCTGGGGATTCCTCCGTGGGTGGCTCCTTCGTCTCTTCCTCTTCCTTCTTCTGCCTCCCGTAGACTTCGAACTCGAAGATCACGGGTGCCCAGTTCTTACCGGACGTTTTGGAGCAGGAGAAGGTGACAGCACTTGCCTTCACGGGGGGCTTCAGCTCGACGATCACGAACCGGGTCGCGGGATCGTCCGGATTCGGCTCGGTCCTCGGATGCTTGCCATCCTTGACGGTGCAGACAACGCTCGTCTGATCGTCCAATTTCACGCTGATTTTGTAGTCCAGAGGTTCGTGACCTTTCTCCGACCAGCGGGTACCGATCGGCGCCAGGAAGCGAATCCTTTCGACGAGGGAGACACTGGCCAGCTTGACTTCGATCCAATCGGGCTCAGGTTGTCGAGCGCCCGCGTACCAGTAGGAAGTACCCTCGGTGTCGAGGAGTCCGTCGTTGAGGTAACCAGCAGCTCCTTTCTCCTCGTCCTGGGCGTTCACTTTGACCTCTGCATTCAGCGCGATATTGGACGTTTCGACCTCCTCGTATTCGGCAGCTTCGACCGTTCCCCTCAACTCTTCGATCCTCTGGCGGTTCATCGCCACGAAGTCCGTGTTCCCGTAATCTCTCTTCAGCTTGGCGAGTGCCTCCTGGGCAGCCTTCATCTGCCTGGTCCGGACGGCTTCGAGAGCCATATTGAAGAGGTCTTCCGCGTCGCCTTCGAGGTCGCCCTTCTCTTGAATATCGCAGAGCGCTATGTAGCGCTCGGTGTCTGCCCCCTTCTCCTTCGCCTTGTTCAGCTCGGTTCGAGCGCCGGTCAAGTCCTTCTCCTGGTCGAACATGAGGAGGAGCGCGAACTTGATATGCGTCTCGCCCGCGTTGTCGTCGAGCACTCTTCGAGCAAGGAAGATCACTTCTCCGGGCTTGAACTTCTTGATTGGTTTGCCAACCTCGGCCCCGTCCACCTGGACGAAGATGTTGCCGGCCTGCAACCTGACAAACTGACCGGCGAACCCGCCGACCCGGAACTCCTGGCCCGGCGTCCACTTGGTAAGCGCTTCCTCGGCTGCCTTCCAGACCGAGACGATCCGTTCGACGTCCGCCCGATCCTCCTTGAGCCTGTCCGCCACTGGGGCAAACTGTTCGGCCTTCAACGCGTCGTCAATAGCAGTCAGGACTCTGGGGTAGTCGCGGGTAGCGAGGTCCGTGCGGAGTTGCTTCGCGAGCTTGCGGTATGCCAGTCGCGCCGCCTCGGCCGCGGCCTTCTCTTGAGCTCTTCTCGCCAGCTCGTCAATCGCCCAGATGGCGTCGGTCGCGCGTTTCTGGATCTCCGGGACTCCGAACCCTGCGACGGGAGCGTAGGCTTTCTTGGCCTCTTCGAACCTGCCCAGGCGTGCGAGGTTGTCGGCGCTGGCGCGGATCTCCTCGAACGCTTTCCGAGCCGCGGCGAGGTAATTTCCCTTGAGGCGGGCAATTTCGTCCTTCCACCGGTCGCTTGCCAAGGCTTCGGGAAAGGCATCGAAACTCGCCATCGCCTCGCCGAACTTGTTCTCCGCCGATAGCGAATCAGCTTTGGCAGTGAGCTTTGTCAACTCCTTTTTGGCTGCCGCGTCCCACTCAGCCTCGACCGCTTTGATGGTCTCCTCAGCCTTTAGCCCTTCCGGCCTGCCCTTGAATTGCCTGGCCACGGCTCGATAGCGCTCGATCTGTCTCCGGTAGTCCTCGGGGTGCTCTTTGCGGAACTTCTCCGCGACATCAATCAGGATCATCTCTGTCTCGGGTTTCTCCGGCTCCGGAGCAGCTTCCGTGGTCTTGGGAGCGATTGTCGTGGTTGCCGGCCGGGATTCCTTCGGCCTCTTGGTAGCAAGAGCGACGGCGATGACGACGGCAAGCAAGCCGATCACGCAAACCACGAGGACGAGGGGCCAGGAGGATGACTTTTCCGCCTTTTCCCCGCCCCGACGTGCCGCCACCCGCTCACGGGCCGCCCCGGATCGCATTGCCGATTTCCCCTCGGCCAGGCGTTGCGTGGCCGGC
>Ga0272448_1002572_pt1 | contig 22494 bp, 18 predicted proteins | sample YNPCB0191_FD_202220 | JGI IMG/M metagenome (GOLD analysis project Ga0272448, IMG submission 202220) | Hot spring sediment microbial communities from Yellowstone National Park, WY, United States - YNP-CB-019-1 | ecosystem: Environmental > Aquatic > Thermal springs > Hot (42-90C) > Sediment... | reverse complement strand
GCGGGATTTGCCCGGATGCCTGCGCGCAAGGCCTCCGCACTGCGCATTAGTTCGCTTCTCTCCTAATGCGCAATCCGGGCTTAACCGGCCGCTTCCACTCCGTTCCAGCGGGATTTGCCCGGATGCCTGCGCGCAAGGCCTCCGCACTGCGCATTAGTTCGCTTCTCTCCTAATGCGCAATCCGGGCTTAACAATATTACCGTGTTCTAAACTCAGAAAAAACTGAAAGTTAAGTTACAGAGAGCAATAAAGTTGTAATGCGAAATTTTTTTCTAATTCGGCATACCTGCCACTGATTCAGCAAATACAGGCCTGGATTCAGTCTGAATGGTTACAGTGGCAGATACAGGATAATGGTCGGATAAATCGTAATGATGTTCGGACCATTTTCTTTTAAGTCTGTGCACATTGCTCACCACATGTATATTATCAGAATTATTATTTCTGAGAAAAATGTAATCAATCAGGGATCGCTTTTTGTATTTCGGACTGACGAGATCATTTGACTCACCATCATAGGAGCATTGCCAACCTGCATAATAATCTCTAACAGCAAGATCATTAATTAACCTTTTGAAATTATGTCCATCGTTCTTATCAACATTGAAATCGCCACACACAATTTGCACAACATCTTCAGTTCTGTATTTATCCAGAAGATCATTACGAATCTGCCGGTACTGTGAAGCTCTCAACTCATCATAATCACCGGCATTAAGATGGGTATTCAGTATTTGAAAACGAAAATTATTGAGGATGCCTTCCATTAAAATTGCACCCTTTCGCGCAAATGCGTCAAAGCCCCTGGATTGCTTAAATTCAATTTCATCAATTTTTCTTAACGGCATTTTGCTTAAAATCCACAAACCACTGTTAAGACGCAAACTGATTCCTCCGCTGTTGGCAGGACCATACTCATAAGGATACGTATCCTGGACCAACGAAAAGATAATCCTTCGGCTTTCTGCCGAAAATGCTTCCTGAAAAAGAATTATATCAAACTCACCTTTGCCCAGGTATTCACCAATAGCCTTTGCTCTATCAGAGTTATTTGTCTGGGTAATTATTGAAGGTAGCATATATATATTCCAGCTGAGAATTTTCAGTTCATTTCCTGCAAAATGATCCTTGCTGGCATAAATATATTTATTCTGAGCTGCTAAAGGAAGAAAAAACAAAAACATAAATACAATATATTTTTTATACATACCTACAATAATTTTGTCGGTACAATTTTACTCTTTACTGAACTCATACATTTTAAACCATCTATATGATTATGTAAATTAATTATTACCAGATGAGAAGTATTTTTATGTATTTATTAACTAAATCATTTCATCCGAACAAAAATGATTTTTAAAGGACAGATAGCCTGCCCCGCCAAAGCGGGGGGAAGACCCATGATTTGCATTTTGTTCTTAGGGGATTGTGTTCGCAATACATGGTTGTTTCATCATAATAAAAATTGTTTTTTAATGGTATAATGGAATCTGCCTGCTGGTGATTTATTAGTGCGGCGTTTTTGTTTGTACAGCATGTGGGGTCCATGTTAAAGAAATTAATCCCGCTCATCAGCTTTTCAATTCAAGGTTGAAAAAATTTTTCCGGAGGGCCGGCATGGTAAAAATAATTTTCAAGAACATCCCCGATTTTGCATATGTGTACCACCATTTGCCATTGATGCAAATATCAGTAATGAAATTCAGGGCTTCCTTCAATGACCCGGGTTAATAAAACTTTTATTGATACAATTGAATTTCAATAAATAATTGTTGATTATTTAATATTTAGATAACAGTTAATAAAAACACAAGCACATACCTTTGTAAAATGAAAAAATTTATTGGATGTGAAAAGCCAAAAATCTCTTCTGATAGGTCAGTTCACTGATGCTTTTATACCAGTTCTTGACGGGGTATCGCTCACCGTTAAGAATTATGCTGAGGAACTTACAAAAAACGGATGCTATGTTTACGTTGTCACTCCCTCATTTCCCGGCTACCAGGATTTTGAGCGTTTTTCTGTTATCCGGTATTTTTCCGTTCCGGTTCCCATAAGAAAACCATACAGAGCCGGGATTCCGGAGCTTGATCCAGGAATTTACAGAAAAATAAGAAATATTCCCTTTTCACTTGTTCATGTGCATAGCCCTTTCTCTGCCGCAAAGCTCGGTTTATATTCAGGCCGGCAATCTGACTGTCCGGTTATTGCTACATTCCATTCCAAATACAAAGATGATTTAACCAGAGCCATACCCAATGATGCAATTGTCAGGCATATCCTCAATGGAATTGTTCGGTTTTTTGAAACAGCAGATGAGGTATGGGTGCCTCAGGCAGGTGCCGCCGAAACACTGCATCAATATGGTTACAGAGGGAAAACGGTAATTGTTCCTAACGGAACTGACATGGGAAACATACCGGATCTGAATTTATTCAGGCAAAACACCCCATTAAGATTAATCGGCGGGAAGAAAAAGATTTTATTATACGTGGGTCAGTTAATTCTTGAGAAAAACCTGCTTTTTCTCATTGAGTCGCTCCGGCATATTAAGTACCCTGATTTTGTTCTATGGATTGTTGGCGAGGGATATGCTAGAGAGGATTTAGAGCTTCTTGTATCAAAATATCATCTTGAACAGAAAGTGTTTTTTAAAGGCCCGGTAAAAGAGCGCAGAGCACTGGAAGAAATCTATGCATCGGCCGATCTTTTCCTTTTTCCATCCTTATATGATAATGCACCTCTGGTTGTTCGGGAGGCAGCTTCTGTTGGAACACCGAGCCTTTTGCTTGTGGGATCAACGGCTGCTGAAATAATAAAAGAAAATGTTAACGGTTTTCTCAGTACATATAATCCTGAATCATATGCAGAGAAAATAGATTTTCTTTTAAGTAACGACCTTCTTCGGCAGCGGGTGGGCTTTCATGCATCACAAACCTTATCAAAGCCATGGAAAAATATAGCTGACGAAGTAAAAGACCGTTATGTTTCTTTAATTCGAAGAAAAGAAGGGTCGTGGCATTATATAAATGAAAGAGATACTTCCTTCAGAAATTTTTCTTCCAGAAGCCGGGCAATCCGCTTAACCACCGTCCGCCTGATTTCCAGTTCCACGGGCAGATTAGGGTCCTGATGTGCTTCGTTGATCCGGGTACCAATTACAAAATGGATCTCATCACTTTCCCGCAATAATCTTACAATCTGATCGGCCGGTCCCTTTCCCAGAACGGTATTGTTGTTATAATCGTGCAGAATGCGCACTACCTTCGACAGTGTCAGGATTCCTTCGGTAATAAGATCCACGCCCTCCATGGAAGAAACCGGCGGAAGTTCCGGATCGGGAAACTCAAAACTGTCCTTAATTTCCCTGCACAGTTCACGGGCAATGATATCGCTGGTGGTTCCTCCACAGATGATCTTCCGCCCTTCGAATCCATCCACCATTTTGGCCAGCACGGCATCTTTCTCCTTTTCAAACGGAGGGCCGGTAACCAGGAGCAATCGCCTTGGCTCCCTGAAATACACCACTGCACAGCTCGCATCGTCTTTCAGAAGATACTGATCGTTTTTATTGGCCATGGTTACCACCCTGGAGGCAAGCCTCCGTGCTGAAATCACAGGGTTCTGACTGATCTGGTCAATTATGAAACCGGTGAGGCCCTCTTCGCCCCAGCCAAAGGGATACGAAGGAGAACCCATTCCGCTCTGGGTGATGCCATCGGTGCAGATAACCATTCGGTCTTCCTTCTGCGGCTCAAAGGTACAGGTGTGAATTTCCTTGCCCCGGTTTTTCTCGCTGTTCATTACAATGCAATTCCAGGGAACCTGAAGCGGTTTATTCCCTCTGAAAATAAGGGTTCGTGGATTATCGTACTGAAGAATGGTTACCCTGCCTCCCGTTTCAATATCAATTACCGTAAATGTGGAATAGCTCATTTTGCGTTCACTGCACACGGGAAGAGTGTTCATGATGATTTCGGCAATCCGCTCTGCCTGCTTGTGCTCCCTGGCAAAATTCAAAGCCATGGTAGCCGTGAGGGTGGCCAGCACATTGGCCTTAACACCATGTCCCATGCCATCGGAAAGGACAACCACCACCCTGCCTTCTTCCTTCACCTTGCGGGAAAGAAAAACATCGCCGCAGATCCGCTGACCGCTCCGGTTCTTCTGCTGACAATTCACCTCAACAAATACCCCCGGCTGCATCATTTTTCTTTCTTCCCTCCTTTATACGATTCGATAATGGAGTTCAGCATCCGTTCAGTTTCCGCCGCACCTTCCCCGAGAATGAACCCGATCTGCTGAACCAACTCAAGGTTTTTATCAATCACCTCGGTAACCCGGTTGATCACCTCTTCCTTCTGCACTTCGGGCATGGACAGGTCGCGGATAACAGCCCCTACAATCCGGTTAGGCCGGATGGGAAAAACCGATATACTGTAGAGATTGTCCTGATACCGCACGTCACGGTTCATTACTTCCTCATTGCTGGTAAGTACATACGAGAAGATAGTGTACATAGCATGCGGCAGAAGGGTTTTAATATCCGCCCCTACCAGACCGGGAATAACTTCATTGATTTCACGGGCATCATCGCCGATCAGATCAATAAACCCCTGGTTGGAATGAATTACTTTCATGTTATGGTCAACCATAACCAGGGCATTGGGGATTTTCTGCAGCATCGACTGGATCACTGCCGAAGCCTCCCTGGCAGATTCTTTCTCCTGACGGGCAATGCGTTCCGATTCCTTCAGGGCGTCCTGCATCCGGGCAAGCTGTTCATTGGTCTGCCGAAGGGTTCGGATATAATTCTGCTTGTTTTTCATGCTGAACACACTGCACATCTCGGGAGTGGCAAGGCCCTGTGCTATGGCAACGGCAAAATCACGGCAGGAAGCATATCCGCAGGCACTGCAGCCCAGTTCATCCTCCGGCTTTTCCATTTCCAGGGAACGGAGAATGTTGCGGATTGTTTCTTCGTCCGGCTCGGGCAGGCGCTGGTCGTCTTTTCTAAAATCCCTTTCAGCACTTATACTTCCATATTCGGCCATATTGCGCTCCCACCCGGTTATATTGAAGTTGCCAAGCCGCTTATTGGCATACCGTATTACAAGAGAACGACGGAGGTACTTGTCACCGCCCTTCGACATACCGGGCCCCATCAGGCAACCTTCGCAGAAAAAGAGATTAAAATGGCTCTTTATAGCGTTAATATGCCTGTTGAATGCTTCGACAGCCGCGAGCACAGAATCTTTTCCTTCCGCCGTGACAACCGATCCGGAAAGAAGATCTTCACTTACTGAAGCGGCCTGCAGAATTCCGTTACTGATGGGATACAAGGAACCTTTGTAACCCAGCGGGGAATTAAAATCGGAATATTCCAGCATGCTTTCGTTGATTCCGGCCTCTTCGAAAAGCTGCCGCAGTTCTCTGAAGGTAAGAACCGCATCAATGCGTGCATCCCCTTCGAAACGAAGAATTTCATTTTTCGCCTCGATGCAGGGACCGATATATACCACCTTTACATCAGGACCGTACTTTTTCCTCACTACCCTGGCCGAGGCAATCATGGGCGAAACAACCGGAATCAGATTCGGGATTAAATCGGGATGGTACTTCTCGATATAGGAAACAACCACAGGACAGCAGGAAGTAATGAAATTCTTCCCCCTGATTTTCACAAACATATCGGCATATTGCCGGGCGACCAGATCGACCCCGAACGAAGCTTCATTGACGTAATGAAAACCCAATGCTTTGATCATCCGCACAAACTTCCGGTAGTCGGTAATGTCATCAAATTCGCCCGAAATACTTGGATCGGTAATGGCCACAACCTGTTCCCCTGAAGCGAGTATTTTTCTCACTTCCTCGCGCGAACCGCGCACCGATATGGCACCCGGACTGCATGCCTCCACGCACAATCCGCATCCTATGCACCGTTCGGGAAGAATCCGCGGCGTTTTGTCCCCTTCGGTCATCCGAATGGCTTTAACCGGACAAACGCGTACGCAGGCATAACACATCCTGCAAAGGGATTCATTGATGGTAACCAGCGGCAAATTTTCCATCCGGTTTAATGTTTAAAATGTTTGTCGAGAATGTCAACTATGTTCTTCTCATTCACCCCGTAGTACATTTCGTTACCGATACGCACCACCGGACCACGACTGCAGTTGTCAAAACACCGGCTGCCCCGAAACGGAATTTTCTGCACCAGACCGTTCTCTTTCAGATACTGGTCAATCCGCACCTTCACCCTCCTGTTCCCGCGCGAGAAACAGGAACTTCCAAGACAAATCACAATTCCGTTTTCGTTTTCCGTCGCCATCCTTCCATACAATTAAACAGTCAGTATAGGGGTACAAAATTTATACCCATCAGAAAATTATAGCAAAATTATTCTTTTTTAATTAGTTTTGTGTTATAAAAATAACAATGTTTTTTCAATAACAAACAAAAGATTTAGTACTTTTGACTCAAAATCATTCAATTATAGTGAAATTTACAAAATATTTATGGATCCTGTAACGGAAGTCCTTGAAATGTTTCCTGCACCGCACCGTGAGGATCTTATCCCCATTCTTGAGGAGATCCAGAAACGCTGCGGATATCTTACCGAGGAAGCCATTGTCAGAACAGGCAGGCACCTTAAGCTACCTGTCAGTAAGGTATTTGGTATTGCAACCTTTTACGATGCCTTCACGTTCAAACCCCGCGGTACATTTCACATCCGTATCTGCCATGGGTCCCAATGCCATATGGAAGGAGCGGCCAGGCTCGCGGCGGAAGCGGAAAAGATCCTGCACATCCGTCCGGGCGAAACCACTTCCAATGGCTTGTTCAGTCTGGAAATCACAACCTGCCTGGGAGGCTGTCATAATGCCCCGGTGGTGCAGGTAAACGAAGATTATTTCATCCGCCTGTCTCCGGCTGAACTCAGAAACCTTATCAAAAAGCTCGAAGATGGCCATCAGAAAGAATAATCAGGATATTCTGCAGGAACTGCTTCTGGGGAAGGTTTCCCCGGGAGAACCTCATGCACAGGAATGGATTCATCGTACCCTGCATTACAAAACTGACCGGCCGGTAATTTATGTGGCCACCGGAACCTGCAGTATTACCGCAGGAGCGCTTAAAACCCTTTCGGCCATCCGCCAGTACCTTGAGGAACGAAATATTACGGCACTGGTTGTGGAAACCGGCTGTCCCGGATTCTGCAGTGCCGAGCCGCTGGTTGACATTCAGCTTCCGGGGAAAAACCGTCTTTCATTTCGCGAAATTACCGAAGAGAAGGTGCCATTTCTGCTCGACGATGTGCTGCACAGGATTATACCAACCGAGAACCTTCTGGGACAATACCGCAATCCTCTGCTTGACCCCTGGAAAGACATACCCTGGTTGGAGGAACACCCGTTTTACAGTATCCAGCGCCGGATTGTCATGGAAAAGGCAGGGATACTCGATCCGTTATCCCTGGAAGAATACATAGCCCTGGGCGGGTACAGGGGGTTCATAAAAACCCTCGAAATGTATACACCGGCTGAAGTATGCCAGCTGGTAGAAAAAAGCGGGCTGAGGGGCAGAGCCGGCGGAGGGTTTCCGGTAGGTACCAAATGGAAAACGGCTCTTCTTACTCCCGCTCCAGCCCGTTATTTTGTCTGCAATGCCCAGGAAAGTGACCCCGGGGCCTTCACCGACCGCCTCATCATCGAATCGAACCCCCATCAGCTTCTGGAAGGGCTTGCCATTGGAGCCTACGCGGCAGGAGCCGGAAAAGCCATTGTATACATTCGTTCCGACTACACTCTGGCTATCAGACGCCTTCAGACGGCACTAAACAAGGCGCTGGAAGCAGGCATTCTGGGTCATAACATTTTCGGAAGCGGGATAAGCATCGATATCGAAATCCGCCAGGGACCGGGAGCTTTTGTTTGCGGAGAAGAAACCGCCCTGCTGGCGAGCCTGGAAGGGAAAAGGGGTATGCCCAGGCAAAAACCTCCCTACCCTGCCGAATCAGGCTTGAATAATCGCCCGACCATCATCAACAATACCGAATCGCTTGCCAACATTCCGGCCATTGTTTCCCGGGGGCCTGAGTGGTTTGCCTCAACCGGCACTGCGGGCAGCAAAGGCACCAAAGTTTTTTCCCTTACCGGGAGAGTGATTAACAGCGGCATTGTCGAGGTTCCCATGGGAACCACCCTGTACGACATCGTATTCAAGGCAGGAGAAGGAATTCCGGGCGCAAAAAAATGCAAGGCCCTTCATATTGGAGGTTCTGTAGGTTATACACTTCCTCCTTCGTTATTTCATACTCCTGTTGATTACGAAGCGCTCAAGGAAGCCGGTGCAGCAATGGGATCCGGCGGCCTGCTCGTTTTTGATGAGAATACCTGTCTGGTGGATATGAGCAATTTTTTCATGCATTTCATGCAGAAACAAAGCTGCGGCAAATGCATTCCCTGCAGGGAAGGAACCCGGCGCATCAGCCAGATTCTTGACAGCATCATCAGAAGACCGGTCGAAAAAAACGGCCATTCCACCCTGGAACGTTTCAAGGGAGTGATGCAGCTTGAAAGCATCAGCACGGTGATGAAAGAAACATCGCTCTGCGGGCTGGGAATCAACGCTCCCAATCCGGTATTGAGTACCCTGAAATGGTTCCGTGACGAGTTTGAAGAGCACATTTTTGACCGGGTTTGCCGTGCCGGCGTATGCACCGCTCTCCGCACATTTTCAATTGATGCCGATGCCTGCACAGGGTGTGCCCTCTGCGCAAGAAAATGTCCATCAAATGCCATCATCGGAACGGAACGCAACCCCTTCTTTATCGTGGAAGACAAATGTACTGCCTGCGGAATATGTTATGATGTCTGCAAATTCAATGCTGTAATTATTAAACCCTAAACCACACGCTATGGTCTTTACCATTCAGGTAAATAACAGGGAGATTGAAGCCCGGAAAGGAGAAACAATCCTGGAAGCATTGCGCCGGGCAGGGTTCGAAGTGCCGACACTCTGCAATATGAAGGATTTTACTCCCACGGGAGCATGCCGGATGTGCGTGGTTGAAGTGGAAGGAAGACAGGACCTGGTTCCTTCCTGCTCGCATTACGTGGAAGAATGGATGAAGATTTCCACCCACTCCCCCCGGGTCATCAAAGCCCGCCGCACGATTACAGAGCTTCTTCTTTCCAATCACCCCGACGACTGCCTTTACTGTGAAAAGAACGGGAATTGCGAACTGCAGAAAATTGCTGAAGAAATGCACATCAGGGAACGAAAAATTCCCGGAAGTCCTGTATTCATAAGGCCTGACCGTTCCAGCCCCGGCATCACAAGGGAACCGGCCAAATGCATCCTCTGCGGCCGGTGTGTCAGGGTATGCGAAGAAATTCAGCAGGTAGCCACTCTGGACTTCATTTACCGCGGAAGCTCCATAAAGGTTACACCGGCCTTTGACCATGAACTGAATTTTTCGAACTGCATACAGTGCGGACAGTGCCTGCTTGTATGCCCTACCGGCGCGCTCACCGAGAAAGTCCGTTTTACCGAACTGGAAAGCAAACTGCACGATGCCTCTGCAACAGTGGTTGCCCATTATTCACCTTCCGTGCCTTTGCTCCTGGCCGAAAAGTTCCGGTTAAAACCATCAGCAGATGCCAGCGGTGTGCTGAAAGCCATTCTTTCAAAACTTGGTTTTGACAGGGTGTATGCCTCAGCTTTCGGAACAGAGGTTTTCATCATGGAAGAAGCTGCCCTGCTCCTTCGCCGTATCCGTAAAAACGAAAACCTTCCGGTCATCAGCTCTGCCTGTCCCGCCTGGGTATCTTTTGCCGAGAATGAGTTTCCCGATCTGCTCCCGCTTCTTTCCACCTGCCGCTCCCCCCAGCAAATGGCCAGTACCCTGGCCAAAATGCATGTTTCAGAAGATAAAACAGTAAAAGAACCGGACAAAATATTCACGGTGGCTATTTCACCCTGCACCGCCAGGAAATACGAAAGCCAGAAACCGGAACTTACCCGCAAAGGGCTTCCGGAAACCGATCTGGCCATCAGCATTTCCGAACTGTTCAGGCTTATCCGACTCTACGGAGTGGATCCCCTTATGGTAGAAAGCGAAGCCCTGCCCAACGGCATGAAGGCCATTACATCCGCAGGAAGATTGTCAGATATTTCAGGAGGAATTACCGAAGGCGTTATCCGGACCTTCTATTTTATGGCTACCGGTAAGGACCTGAAAGAATACCGCATTGAAAAACTGAGAAACCATAAGAGCCGGCGCGATTATACGCTGAAAGCCGGGAATCATGAATACCGCTTTGCCGTGTTGAGCGGATTGGCCATGCTTCCTTCCCTGATCGAGGAAATTCGCTCCGGTAAATGCAACCTGCATTATGTCGAGATCATGGCATGTCCGGGCGGATGTACCGCAGGCGGAGGACAACCTTCAGCACCTTCCCAGCAAATTCTCCGCCAACGGGCAAAAGACACCTTTGAAAGCGAAGAAAAGGAAATTCTGAAATGTGCTCACAGGAGTCCGGAAATTACAGAACTTTACGAAAAAAAACTGGGTGAGCCCGGCGGAAAGAAGGCGGTAGATCTTCTTCATACCCATTTCACGGCACGCAACATTTTTGCAAGGAAGTAAGGTAAAGAGAGGAATCAGAATCAATGGAAACCAAAGGACTTGTTTATACCATCCGCGATCGGTGCAGGGTTTGTTATACCTGCGTAAGGGAATGCCCCGTCAAGGCAATCAAAATTGTTAACGGCCAGGCCGAAGTGATTCCCGAACGCTGCATAGCCTGCGGAAACTGCACAATTGTATGCAGTCAGGGAGCAAAAGTTTTTGTTAAGAATCACGAGGAGGTACTGTCGCTTCTGGAACAGCAGGGACGCGTGGCGGCCCTGATTGCTCCAAGTTTTGCCGCCGAATTTGATGAACTGGAAGATTACCGCATACTGGTTGGCATGCTTCGGAAACTGGGATTCAGCCTGGTGCTGGAAGTGGCTTTTGGCGCCGATCTGGTTACTGACCGTTACCTGAAGCTTCTGTACGCCAATCCGGGGCGCACTTATATTTCATCCGATTGCCCGGCCATAGTGAACTATATTGAGCATTACCGACCGGAGGTCATTGAGCACCTCATCCCGGTAGTTTCGCCGATGGTGGCCACAACCCGTGCTGCCAGGAAGCTGTATGGAAAAGACCTTCGCGTGGTATTCATAGGTCCCTGCATAGCCAAAAAGGAAGAATCTGCCGAAACCGACCTGGTGATCACCTTCAGGGAGTTGCGCCAGATGCTGAAAATGCGCGGCATTGACCCGGAACAAACCATTCCCTCCGACTTTGACCCGCCCGTTGGAGGCAAGGGGGCTATTTTCCCTGTAAGCCGCGGTATGATGCACTCGATGAATCTCAGCGAAAATGTGTTTGAAGAAAATGTACTGGTTGCTTCAGGACGCGGCAACTTCCAGGAAGCAATAAAAGAACTTGTCAGCGGATCGGTTGTTCCCAAGCATATGGAACTGCTGTGCTGTGAAGGCTGCATCATGGGGCCCGGCATGTCACGGGGTGCCCAGAAATTCGCCGGCGCCTCAAAAATTTCACGGTACGTAAAAGAAAAACTTGAGAATCTCGACCAACAAGCCTGGCAGAAGAGCATCCGGCAATTTGATGACCTCGACCTTTCCCGCACCTTTGTTTCACGTCCTGTGGGAGAATTCGTTCCTTCGGAAGAAGAAATTGAACAGGTTCTGCAACGCATGGGAAAATTCTCGCCTCAGGATTACCTCGATTGTGGTGCCTGCGGATACGACACCTGCCGGAATCATGCCATTGCCATCATCAACGGCCTGGCAGAAAATGAGATGTGCCTTCCCTACACCATTGAAAAACTCCATAAATCCATTCACGATCTTGCCGTCTCGCGCGATAAACTTTTCAACGTCCAGCAGGCTCTTAAGCAAACGGAGAAACTGGCCCACATGGGACAACTTTCAGCCGGAATTGCCCATGAACTGAACAATCCCCTGGGAGTCATCATTATGTACAGCAACATACTCCTGGAAGAATGCCCTCCCGATTCTCCCCTTCGCAAAGACCTTGAACTGATTGTCGAACAATCAGCCCGGTGCAAAAGCATCGTTTCGGGCCTGCTGAATTTTGCCCGGAAAAACCAGGTGAACCATGCCAAAGTCGACCTGAATGAGTTTATTGAACTCGCCGTTAAATCCGTTATCATACCTCCCCACATCCGACTGCATAGATTGTTCAACCTCAAAAACAAGCATGCCTGCTTTGATCAGGAACAGATGACCCAGGTGATTACCAATCTTTTGAAAAATGCCGTGGAAGCAATGCCTTCGGGAGGAGAGATCACGTTACTCACTGAAGATTCCGACAGCAGTATTACCTTTGTCATCAGTGATACAGGAACAGGCATTCAAAAGGAATACCTTGACAAAGTGTTTGAACCGTTTTTCACTACCAAAGGCATAGGAAAGGGAACCGGCCTCGGGCTGGCAACGGCATACGGCATTGTAAAAATGCACAAAGGACAGATTACAGTCACTTCCAATGCCGATCCTGCCGCCGGTCCTACCGGCACTACCTTCAGGATTACCCTCCCCCGGGAAGATGAATTCGCTGAAAAAACACTAAATGCATAACTATGGCTCCGCAAAAAACCATCCTGCTTGCCGATGACGATCCGGATTACCTTTTTCAGTTGAGTTTCTACCTGCAAAAGGCTGGGTTCAGAGTTCTGCCGGCAGGTTCCCAGAAAGAAGCTGAAAAAATTCTGGAAGCAGAAAAACCTGATCTGGCTATTTTTGATCTCATGATGGAAAATGAAGACAGTGGCTTTATTCTGAGCCACAAAATGAAAAAAAAGTATCCCGAAGTGCCGGTCATCATTGCCACCTCGGTAGCCGCTGAAACCGGAATACCATTTGGCCTGGAAAATGAAGACGACAGGAAATGGATCAAGGCCGACTGTTACCTCGAAAAAGGAATACGGCCGGAACAATTACTGAATGAAATCAACAAACTGCTGGGATAAAATGGACAGACTGAAAATACTGGTTGTTGATGATGAACCCGGCATACGGTCGGGTATCGTCCGTATTCTCCGGAACTACAGGGTAAGCTACCCGTTTATGGATGAAGACTTTGAATTTGACCTGCTGGAAGCATCCACGGGTGAAGAAGCAATTCAACTGATTGATGCCCATAAACCCGACATCATCCTGCTTGACAACAAACTTCCCGGAATTCAGGGTATTGATGTACTCGAATACATCAAGGAAAAAAATTACGACATGGTTGTGGCCATGATAACATCCTACGCTTCGCTTGATGTGGCAATCAAGGCAACCGGTTTCGGAGCACACGATTTCATTCCCAAACCTTTTACTCCCCAGGAGCTTAAATCATCAATCGACAACATAACCAAACAACTTTTCCTGAAACGAATTACCCGAGGTCTTAAGGAGGAAGGGAAAAAAATACGTTACCAGTTTCTTTCGGTGCTGAGCCATGAACTGAAAACGCCCCTGAATGCCATTGAAGGATATCTAAGGATGATGCAGGAACGGCAACTGGGCAACGATATGGCGGCATACGACCCGATGATTGACCGCGCTCTCTCGCGCATCCAGGGCATGCGGAACCTCATTATGGACCTGCTCGATTTTACAAAAATCCGGTTCGAAAAACGGCAGGAACATATACGGGTAGTCAATGTGGGCGAATTGACCCGTAATGCCATCCAGGCCTTCCAACCCTATGCCATACAGAAAGGAATTGAATTTACGGTATCCTGCAACGATCCGGTTTTAATGGAAGCTGATCCCTCCGATCTGGAAATTGTTCTGAACAATCTTATTTCCAATGCCGTAAAATACAATATCGACAATGGCAAAGTAACTATCACCATTTCCGATACCGACAAAGAAGTCAAAATAGAAGTGGCTGACACAGGAATCGGAATGACCACGGAAGAGATCGAAAAAGTTTTCAGGGAATTTACCCGCATAAAGAACGAAAAAACCAAAAACATACCGGGAAGCGGTCTTGGGCTGGCGATTGTTAAGAAAATTACCGAGCTTTACAACGGTTCCATTGAAGTGGAAAGTGAACCGGAAAAAGGAAGCATTTTTCGTATTATATTGCCGAAAAAACAAAAATCCGTTTCCTGATTAACCCGCTACCAGTTATGATGGCAAAACTTCCGGAAAAAACGGTGGAAAGGCTGAGCCAGTACCGCCGCACCCTGCTGAACCTGATGCAGCAGGGACGAACCCATGTTTATTCGCACGAACTGGGACACATGCATAATTATACCGCCGTTCAGGTGCGGCGCGACCTTATGTTCATCCGCTATTCCGGCGCCCAGAGAAAAGGGTATGACGTGGCCGACCTTGCCCGGTATATTGGTACAGTTCTTGACAGCGAAACCGGACTCAACCTGGCAGTTGTGGGTATGGGAAATCTCGGAAGAGCCATCACAGCGTATTTTTCCGGAAAACGACCCAAACTCAATCTGGTAGCGGCTTTCGACGTTGATCCGGCCAAAACCGACAGGGTTATTGCCGGCGTTTACTGCTATCCCATGCGCCAGCTCAGGCAAATTATTTCCGAAAAGGACATTTCCATTGCCATGATCACCGTACCGGTTGACCACGCCATAGAGGTGACCAATGAACTTGTTCTGGCCGGTATTAAAGGAATTCTCAACTTCACCACCGTGCCGGTTACTGTTCCTCCTCACGTGTACCTCGAAGAATACGACATGATTACCTCCATTGAAAAGGTCGCCTATTTCGTAACATCCATGCAGAAACAGGATTAAGACAGCGCCGCATGCGGATTTTCAGAAGCTTTGACGAAGCAGGATGTGTGAGAAATGCGGTAGTTACTACCGGAACGTTCGACGGAGTCCATTTGGGACACAAGGCTATCATCAACCGTCTGAACCGGCTCGCCGGTGAGGTGCAGGGAGAATCAATGCTGATTACCTTTCATCCTCACCCGCGGAAAGTTCTTTACCCTGAATCGGAAGGACGAAACCTCCGGATGATCCTTACCCAGGAGGAAAAAATCGAGCACCTCAGGCAAACCGGACTTCAGAACCTTCTGATCATCCCCTTTACCATAGATTTTTCCCGAATTTCGTCCTATACCTTTGTGACCGAATACCTGCTGGGCAAACTGCATGCCAAGGTGATCGTGGTGGGATACAATCACCACTTCGGGCATAACCGGGAAGGGGATTACAGCTACCTCTATGAACTCAGCAAGAAACTTGGTTTTGGCGTTGAGGAAATTCCCATGCAGGAAATCCAGAACGAGAGTGTCAGTTCAACAAAAATACGGAAAGCCCTTCAGGAAGGAAACATTCAAAGGGCCAACGCCTACCTCGATCATCTTTTCTGCCTCAGCGGAATTGCTTCCGAAGGAAACCCGTTTCTTCATAAAAAAGGATTTCCGACCAGCTTTCTCACAGTGAGCGATCCCGAAAAACTGATTCCGCCGCAAGGCGTCTATGCGGTGAGGGCAAGGGTAAATGACACATCATACAAAGGCATTTGCAATATTTTTTTCCCTGACAACAGGTACGATTTGTCACCCTCCATTGAATTTATCCTGCTGGAGCAGGCACCGCCCCTCATCCCTGGCATCAAAGTACGGCTCTTTTTCCATAAACGGCTCCGCGGTTTCATGCAGTTTGCAAACCCGGAAGACCTGATCCGGCAAATCACCAGCGACAAACAACAGGTTGACGAACTGATCTACTGAGATGACCGTCAGAGTGTCCGGATCCGGACAGTGGTTTTTCAGAACCGGACATTTTTTCACAGGTAATCCTTCAGCTTACAAAATCATAATATTCACATTAGCAACAATCTAAGATTATTTTGCATAATTTTTGTAGCAATGCTGCCACTAATCCATTTCTATGAGAGGTACAGCAATTGTTTTTACACTGTTCATTTTGCTCAACAGTTTAGCCGAAGCACAGGGAGTGCGGCAATACACTGCCGGACGGATCAGTGGAACATCACTAACCATTGATGGCCGCCTGGAAGAAGAGGCCTGGCATAGTGCACATTGGGCCGGGGATTTTATTCAGCATGAACCATACAACGGAGCACCTGCCACACAAAAGACCGAATTTGCCGTTCTGTTTGACGATAACAACGTGTATGTGGGCATAAAGGCCTTCGATACTCACCCCGACAGCATTGACCGCAGGCTTACCCGTAAAGATCAGGAAGAAGGGGACATGGTTATGGTAGCCTTTGACAGTTACCACGACCGCCTTACAGCCTTTTTTTTCGGAGTAAATGCAGGGGGTGTTAAGACCGATTATGTTATTTCGGAAAACGGGGAAAACAAAGACCGAACCTGGGATCCTATCTGGTATGTTAAAACCCGCATCACCGCTGAGGGTTGGCAGGCCGAAATGCGCATCCCCCTCACCCAGCTGCGCTTCGAAAAGAAAAGTGACGGGGTATGGGGCCTCGAAGTGATTCGCGTGCTTTTCCGCCGGCAGGAAGTTTCCCTGTGGCAGCATGTCCCGAAAGAATCCTCCGGCTTTGTGCACCTGTTTGGCGAACTTCAGGGACTCGACGGTATCAAACCCCACCGGCAGGTGGAAATTGCCCCCTACGGAGTAGCCCAGGCAGAGCGTTTTGAAAAAGAAGCCGGCAATCCGTTCATGACGGGAAAATCTTCTGCCCTGAAAGGAGGTATTGACGGTAAAATCGGCCTTACCAACAATCTGATTATGGATTTTACGGTCAACCCGGATTTCGGACAGGTAGAAGCTGACCCTTCGCAGGTAAACCTCACCGCCTATGAAACCTATTACAGGGAACAGCGGCCGTTTTTCGTGGAAGGGAAAAATATTTATTCCTTCCCGCTCATGATAGGCGACGGAGATATGTCAAACGACAATCTTTTTTATTCGCGGCGCATAGGCCGTTCACCCCACTACTATCCGGACCTTGGCGACCATGAATATTTTAAAACCCCAACGGCAACACGGATTTTAGGAGCAGCCAAAATAACAGGAAAAACCAGGAACGGCCTTTCCCTTGGTTTTCTCGAAAGCGTCACGGCCAGAGAACAGGGCGAAATGGATTCGGAAGGAGTTCGCAGAAAAATTGATGTGGAACCTCTCACCAACTATTTTGTAGGTCGCATGCAAAAAGATTTTGACAAAGGAAATACCACCTTCGGGGCCATGGTTACTTCGGTCAACAGAGATATCAGATCTCCGGAGCTAACGTTCCTTCCATCCTCAGCCTACACCGGGGGAATTGACTTTGCCCGTTACTGGAAAAACCGGAACTATTATGTGGCGGCCAGGGCTATTTTCAGCAATATAAGCGGCAGCAGAGAAGCCATTACGGAGGTTCAGCAATCACCGGCACGTTATTTTCAGCGTCCCGACAACTTCCGTCTCGACACATCCCTTACAACATTGACAGGTCATGGCGGAAGGCTGGAGATAGGGAAAATAGGCGGAGGCAAATGGAATTACGGCGCCTTTGTTAACTGGAAATCCCCGGGCCTGGAGCTGAATGATGCCGGCTTCCTGCGCGATGCCGACATGATATTGCAGATTTTCTGGACACAATACCGGATCCTTCAGCCCAAAGGTAAATTCCTCCGCTTCAACCTTTTCCTTGATCAGTACAGTGTTTGGGATTTCAATGGTATTTCAATGGGCAAGGGAATTGAAGCCAATGCGTTTATGCAGTTTGTCAATTACTGGACGTTCCGCGTTGGTTCCAACATAGAGGGACAGAATCTTTCCAAGGAGATGCTGCGGGGAGGGCCTTACATGAAACTTCCGGGAGGCTTCAGAACCTTTTTCGGGCTGGGATCGGATGAACGTAAGAAACTGAATTTCAACATCTTCGGCAATGGCTACTTCTCATTTCAGAACGCCGCAAAACGCTATTACACTGAGGCCGAAATTCAGTACCGGCCTCTGAACGTATTTCAGGTTTCCCTTACCCCCTCCCTGATGCAGAGCAATGAAGAACTTCAATACATCGACACATACTTTTCGGAAGGCAAGGATCAGTACCTGTTTGCACGGATTAAGCAAAATGTACTGAGTACCTCGGTCAGGCTGAACCTGACCCTCTTACCCGGCCTGAATATTCAATATTGGGGACAACCCTTTGTAGCTTCGGGAAAATACAGCCATTATAAACTGATAACTGATCCCAAGGCAGCATCCTTTGACCGGCGGTACGAAGCCTTTTCTCCTGCCCAACTCTCCTATGATAAGGATAATCAGATTTTCCTTATTGACAAAAACACTGACGGAACTCCGGAATATACCTTTGGGCTGCCCGACTTTAACGTAAAGCAATTCCGGTCGAATCTGGTAGTAAAATGGGAATACATACCCGGTTCGTACCTGTACCTGGTCTGGTCACAAAGCCGTGACCGATCGGATCCTACGGGAGTATTTATGCCGGGAGAAGACCTGGCGGACTTGTTTTCCAAAAAGCCGCATAATGTGTGGCTCATTAAATTCAGTTACAGGTTCAGTCTGTAAATAAATGCGCTTGTTGTTAGGCGTTGACCCTTAGACCCTAATCTTTTCTTTCCTTGATTTACCCGATTCATTCGTTAGCTTATTTGCATTTCGAATGAATTGTCCGGATTTTTATTGCCGGGTTTTATCTCAAATTTTGGACTGTTTTGCAATACTGATCCAATCCCGAAGAGATAATATTATAGTAGAAAATTCCATCAGGAAAATCCATCAGAACCCCGAAGGGGCGGCATTATAAAACAGCCAATAATGCCGCCCCTTCAGAGCTTTTATTACCTTCTTGCCATTCGATCATTTTCATGTTTTGAACAAGCGACACAAAACCGGAGGTTTCGAACTCCAATGTCCATGGCGGGATCCATGGTTGATGGGACGCTCACTTAAGCAACGCCGGAGGTGTTAAAGAAGGCAATGAATATTTAGATTCCTACATTTTATTTCCGTAACCGCTTCCGGTGATATAGTCTTCGAGGTCTTTAATGATGGCTTTCTGCTCACTGATAATAGCATTTACCACGTCGCCGATGGAAATCATCCCCACAATTTCGTTCTGATCCAGAACGGGCAAATGCCTTACACGCTTGTCCGTCATCAGGGCCATGCAGTGATAAATGCTGTCGGACGGGTTCACGGTATAAAGGCTTGTACTCATAAAATCCTGAACCTTCGATTCTTTGGATGATTTTCCGTGCAAAATCAGTTTGCGGGCATAGTCGCGTTCCGAGAATATGCCTACCAGTTTATTCCCGTCCAAAACCATCAGGGCACCCACATCTTTGTCCGCCATCTTTTCCAAAGCAGAATACACGGTATCTCCGGGCTGGATGCTGTACACTTCATGCCCTTTCCTGTCAAGTAGTTGTTTTACGGTAATCATACATTATAGGTTTAGCAGTTAGTATTAAAGGGTTCCTTTAATCCGGCATTTTTACAAATATAATGATTCCGGAATATTTTCCTGCTTCCTGCAGCAAATTGTTGTGTTCAGGGCTGGTCCGGAGCAGAAAGGTCGATAAGAGCCCGTATCTGCTCTTTAAGAAAGGATTGTTTATCCGGGGCATTTTCTGACGTCATCAACAAACGCGCCGGAGCTGAGCTGAGAACATGAATGTACTGTCCCATCTGGAGCGCTTCCTCCAGATTGTGGGTAACAAAAAGTACGGTACGGGGATGGGATTCCCAGATACGCTGAAAGGACCGGATAAGGTTTTGCCTGAGCCGTATATCCAGTCCGGTAAAAGGTTCATCCATCAGGATAACATCTGCCGGATAACAAAAGGCTCTGGCGAGGCTGACTCTCTGTTTCATTCCACCGCTGAGCTGGGAAGGATAAAAACCGGCAAACTCCGTGAGATCAACCAGGGAGAGGTATTCACTAACCAGCTTTTCGGCATGCTGATGAGGCATTTTCCCCTCGAGAACAAACAGGAGGTTTTCCTTTACTGTACGCCAGGGCAATAAACGCGGTTCCTGAAATACATAGGCCGGCACACGGCCGTCCATTCCCTTCACCAGTCCTTCATCGGGCGGAAGTGAACCGCTGAGAATTCTCAGCAGGGTAGTTTTTCCGCAGCCCGACGGTCCCAGAATACAGCTTACCTTATTGACGGGAAATTCCGCAGAAAAATTCCTGAAGACAATCAGTGACCCAAATGCTTTGGAAATATTATCCAGGGAAATGACCGTATTCATGAGGCAACAGATTTCCAACGCATCAGGCTTTTTTCAGCCCTGCGCACAAGGGTTTCGAAAAGATATCCTGTGAGGATGGCTACCAGGGTCCATCCGATTAACTCAGGCACATTGAGATAATTCTGCGCATCACGCATGCGTGAACCAATTCCCCGGAAGGGCTGACTGAGAACTTCGCCAATGATGACGGCTCTCCATCCAAATCCCATCGCATTTGACATTCCGTTGAATAAAAAGGGCAGAAGGGACGGAACATAAATATGCCGGATTATATTCCACCGGCTGACCCTGAAGCTGTTGGCCATTTCAAGAAGTTCACCGTCGGTATTCCTTATTCCGTCAATAATTCCGAATGAAATCAGGGGAAGCATCGTCAGGATGGCAATAAATACCGGGACGTTCTCTGAGCCAAACCAGATGAGGGCAAGCAGAATAAATGAAATCACCGGAGTACTGCGCACAGCTCCCAGCAAAGGGCTGAAAAGGAACCATGCCGGACGCCAGGAGGCCGATGCAAGACCAATACACAAGGCCAGCATCAGCGCTATGGCAAAACCGGCAAGCCCGCGCAAAATGGTATAGAGCCATTCCCGGTAAAAGGCGGGGTGCAAAAACATGCGTACAACTTCCGCCATGGCTTTCCATGGCGAAGGCAATAGAACAGGGTTGTTCAGCCACAGGGCAATAACATGCCAAACCAGCAGTAAAACCAACACTCCCGACAGGTAACCTGCCGCTTCCCGTACTGATTTTTTATCGGTCAATCTCAGCATAAAAATGTTCGTCAGGGAGCCTGCCTCCTACCGCCGCAGGATTAAAGGTAAACAAAATTCGCCAGTAACGGTCAATTTTTTCCTGTTCGTCCCTGGCAAATGCAAAGCGGATGTGGATACGATGGAGGGAATTCCTTGCAACTTCCTCATCTGGAACAATATCATACTTCACCATAAGCCTTCCGGCTTCATAATAATGGTCCCCGAGCCAGGTTATTGCCTCGCTGTAATTTCTGAAAAATTCCTTTACTACGTCTTTGTTATTTTCCAGAAAATCCCGTTTTATCATAACAGCTGTCTGCACCATTGGGACAGAATCGGCGTGGATCCGGTCCCACACCTTTTCCAGGTCGATGAGAGCTTTAACGTCGGGATTTTTTGAAGCAGCAAGGGAAACAAAGGGTTCTGAAATAACCCCCATAGAGGCCCTGCCGGCAGTGATAGCGCTGGCCAGTTCAAAATGGCCATTGAAGGTGTAATCAAGCTCAACATCTTTCTCCGGATCAATGTGATTTGCCTTCAGAATATAGCGAAAAACAATATCAGGGGTAGCACCGCGGGCCATGAGATAAACGGTTTTGCCGCGCAGGTCGTCAATTGACCTGACCGAGGTGTCGGTTCCGGCAAGGTACATGCTTCCCCAGACGGGAACAGCGGCAAGAACATATTCCGATACCCCCTTGTTGTAAAGAACCGCAGCCATATTGGCAGGCAGAAGCACAATATCGGCCTGTTTCCTTATCATCAGGGCATTTACCTGATCGGGTTCGTTATATATTCTGAATTCAGCTTGTTTTCCACGGTCGGAGAATCCTTCATTGATCATTTTAATCATGCTGATGGCAGAGGGGCCTTTCAGAACAGCGACCTGAAAACGGCCATCTTTGCCTGAAGGCGGATTCCCGCAACCGAAAAGGAAAACAACAAAACCGATAACCCAGAATTGACGAAACATAACTAACAGAATAATTCAGCAAATATAGGAAAGAATGCAGGATTCCATTATTCTTAATTCCCCAAAGCCAAATCTGTGGCTATCTGCGGTAAATGCCTGCACCCGTAAACCAGCGATAGCGTAGAGCGTAGAGCGTAAAGCGTAGAGCGTAAAGCATTGGGCTTAGAGTGGAGGGCAGAGAGGTGAGTCATGAACGGTATTTCTTTACGCCTTACGCTCGGTTTGAGAGTTCCAGTGTTCCAGGGTTTCAAAGTTCCAGAGTTCCAAAGTTCCAGCGTTCCAGGGTTCCAGAGTTCCAGGGTTCAATTTGTGATTTGTGAATTTTGAGTTGTGATTTGAGATTTTCCAGTGTCGAGTAAACAAATGGGTAGAACGTTAAGATGAGAATAAACTGATGAACACCATTTCTTTACGCTTTACGCTCTGTGCTTTACGCTCTTTCCCCGCAGGGGATGAAGGGAAATAAAAAGCCCAAAAT